>Ga0302213_1000357_pt1 | contig 27283 bp, 26 predicted proteins | sample II_Fen_N1_2_FD_194583 | JGI IMG/M metagenome (GOLD analysis project Ga0302213, IMG submission 194583) | Peat permafrost microbial communities from Stordalen Mire near Abisko, Sweden - II_Fen_N1_1 | ecosystem: Environmental > Terrestrial > Soil > Wetlands > Permafrost | place: Sweden: Abisko...
CTACGTTATGTATTGGAAGAAATTAAAACAGCTTATATAAAGCAACATCCCAAAGCAAAAGTAAATTTGACCTTTGGAGCATCGGGCATGCTAGTACAGCAAATCCAAAACGGCGCTTCATTCGACTTTTTTATGGCCGCCGATAATGAATTTCCGGTAAAGCTGAAGGATAAAGGACTCACCACCGGACCAATGTCGACTTATGCATTTGGAAAATTAGCCATTTATAGCACTTCACTCGATGTAAACAAACTGGGGTTGGAGGCGCTGAAAAGTTCAACGATAAAGAAACTGGCCATAGCTAATCCAGAAACAGCCCCATATGGCGAACGGGCTATAGAGTTACTAAAAAGTCAGAAATTATACGACGGACTTAAATCTAAAATAGTATTGGGCGAAAACATTGCACAGACAGCACAATTTGCATTTACCGGAAATGCTGAAGTTGGTTTTATAGCACTTTCATTGGCATTGGCACCCGATATGGCCGGACAGGGTAGTTACTACATTGTACCACAATCGCTCTACAAACCAATAGAGCAGGCTTGTATATTGATAAAAACACCTGTACTAAACACTGAGGCTGCAAAATTCAAAAAGTTTGTGCTTTCTCCTGAAACAAAAGCTATTTGGGAGAAATGGGGATACAAAACAGTTAACTAAAGAACCACTAAAGGGGAATTAGGCTAGTGTCATCTATGAAAAAAATAGATGTCAGGTAAAATAGAAATATACGATATATTCGTAACTTAAATTCCCCTTTAGGGGTTAGGGGTCATATTATGGATCAAGACTTTATAAATACACTTTTACTGACCGGCAAACTGGCAGGATGGACCACCGCAATACTTTTTGTGGTGGGATTTCCGATATCATATTTGCTCGCATACAAACGTTTTTGGTTTAAACCAATTATAGAAGCCTTAATTAGCATGCCTTTGGTATTGCCACCAACCGTATTAGGATTTTACATGCTGATAGCTTACAGTCCACAAAATGCATTTGGACATTGGTTAGCCGAACATTTTAATATAAGGTTGGCATTTAGTTTTGAAGGTGTATTGATTGCCAGTATTATTTTTAGTCTGCCATTTATGATTCAGCCCTTGCAAAATGGCCTCACAAGTATTCCCAAAAGCTTTCGCGAAACAGCCTATACGTTGGGAAAATCAGAGTTCACCACCTTTATCAGGGTGTTGGTACCCAATATGATTCCATCCATAATTACTGCTGCCGCCATGACATTTGCACACTGCATTGGCGAATTTGGTGTAGTGATAATGGTTGGTGGAAATATGCCCGGCGAAACACGTGTGGCTTCCATTGCCATTTACGACGAGGTACAAGCTATGAATTACCATACTGCCAACCAATATTCATTTGTTTTATTTATTGTTTCTCTGGTAATTCTCACATTAGTTTATAGTATAAATAAAAGAAACCCCATAAATTTATAATAACAACCCCTAGCTCCTAAAGGGGAACTAAATTAGTATAGTCAAGTCAAACAATTATATTTTATGAAAAATAAGAATATACCAGACAAAAGTATCTTCAACTCCCCTTTAGGGGGTGGGAGTTCTTCAGTTCCCCTTCAGGGGTTAGTGGTTTCTATACAAAAATCCATGCTCTCGGCCGAAGGAAAAACAAATCTTGAAATTGACACAGTGGTTTCGGGCAACGAATTATTATGCTTGTTTGGGCACTCAGGCGCTGGAAAAACAACACTACTGCGGATGTTAGCCGGACTAACTAAGCCAGACAAAGGACGTATTGTATTTAATAACACTGTTTGGTTTGATTCCGAAAAAAAGATAAACCTACCACCCCAGAAACGAAATGTAGGCTATATGTTTCAGGATTATGCGCTTTTTCCAAACATGACGGTGGAGAAAAATATCAGTTTTGCTCAAAAAGAGAAGAATACAGATGAAGTAGATAAACTATTAGAACTATTCGACTTGAATATACTGAGGAACCAACATCCCAATAAGCTTTCGGGTGGGCAGAAACAGCGCGTAGCACTGGCTCGCGCATTGGCTGCTAAGCCCAACGTGCTTTTACTGGACGAACCGCTTTCGGCGCTCGATTACGACATGAGACTTGCTCTACAGCATGAAATACGCAAAGCACATGAACTACTGAACACGGTCACAATTATGGTTAGTCATGATTTGCAGGAAGTTTTTCATCTGGCATCATCGGTCATTATGCTGAAAAATGGAACGGTCATCAATTCAGGCAAACCGGCTGATGTATTTTCAGAGAAAAACTTTTCCTACCGCGAACGCTGTTGTTCATTTTAATCTGAAATATAGCGTCTCGTTAATGAGATATTCTATTTATTGATTATAGATTCTTTCTCATTAACGAGAAAGGTAATTCATGCAATGTTACAACTTTCTCATTAACGAGAAAGTTGTTTTTATATGTTTCAAGTATTTCCTCTGTATTGAGAGAGTAGCATTTATCCTTCATGCCAACTGTCACAAACAGAAGAAAGGTAGTTTCAACACAAATTATTGTAAACTTAACACAAGGCAACATTGATTATATTCGGATAAGATAGTCCTCTTTCACCCTCCTACCTTTCATGTTTCATTCCTACCTTTTAAGTATAAAACCCTACCTATATGTAGGTTTTCGTACAAAACCTACATATAGGCCTTTTAATGAAATGAGATTTACTCTCTTAAAAATGAAATTTTTATTCTATTGTAATACAATATATTAAACAGCATAAGAACACAGAAAAAACACCCAAAAATGTTAATGGCACGGTAAATGAATAAGGGTAGTCAAGTTATTCAAAACACACACAAAAAATCAGAAACATTAGTTATTCATTTTAAAACATAAAAAAGATGAGAAAAATTGCGATCTACGGAAAAGGCGGAATTGGTAAAAGTACCACAACGCAGAACACTGTTGCCGGTTTGGCAGAAATGGGAAAAAAAGTAATGGTAGTGGGTTGTGACCCTAAAGCTGACTCTACTCGTTTACTTCTACATGGTTTGGCTCAAAAAACAGTTTTGGACACATTGCGTGACGAAGGTGAAGACATCGATTTGGATGATGTAATGAAAACAGGATTTAGCAACACCAGTTGTGTTGAATCAGGTGGTCCAGAACCAGGAGTTGGTTGTGCCGGTCGTGGTATTATCACTTCTATCAACTTGTTGGAGCAACTTGGTGCTTATGACGAAGACAAATCATTGGATTATGTATTCTACGACGTATTAGGTGACGTTGTTTGCGGTGGATTCGCTATGCCAATCCGCGATGGTAAAGCAGAAGAAGTTTATATCGTTGTATCTGGCGAAATGATGGCTATGTATGCTGCCAACAACATTTGTAAATCTATCTCTAAATTCGGTAAAGTAGGAACAGTTCGTTTAGGTGGTTTAATTTGTAACTCACGTAAAGTTGACAACGAAGCAAACATGATTGAAGAATTTGCCCGCCAGTTGGGAACTCAAATGATTCACTTTGTACCTCGTGAAAACATGGTTCAACACGCTGAAATCAACCGTAAAACAGTTATCGATCACGCTCCAGAACACGCTCAAGCAAACGAATATCGCTCATTGGCTAAGAAAATCAATGACAACCAAATGTTTGTTATTCCACAACCATTAGAAATGTCTGCTTTGGAAGAACTATTGGTTGGATTTGGTATCATGAACTAAGAACGACCCCCAACCCCCTAAAGGGGGCTTTGGGCGGAGTGCAAACAATCAAATTTATTTATAAACATAACCTTCTTACTCCCCTTTAGGGGGCGGGGGTCAAAATTAAACATTATGTATTTATTAAGAGCAATTGTTCGTCCGGAGAAATCAACAGCAGTTATGAAAGCATTATTCGATGCAGGCTTTCCGGCAATTACTAAACTGGCCGTGTTCGGTCGTGGTAAACAACGTGGTATAAAAGTAGGAAATGTAACTTATGATGAGCTTCCAAAAGATTTGCTTATGATGGTTATTCCAGAAAAAGATAAAGATTTCGTAATCGAAACAATTATGTCGGCAGCTCGCTCAGGCGAAAAAGGACAGTTTGGTGATGGTAAAATCTTCGTTACTCCAGTAGAAGAAAGCTACACTATCTCTAGCGGTAAACAAGACTAATAAGACCCCTAACCCCTAAAGGGGAATCAGAAACAGATTCTGATAAATTGGGAATTCTTTAAATTATAAACAAACTTGGTCTTCAACTCCCCTTTAGGGGCTGGGGGTCGTTTTAAATAAATAGATTATGAAACTGATATTAGCAATGATACGCATCGACAAAATGGCCGCTACCAAGCTTGCTCTTTCGGATGCTGGTCTGCCTTCGTTCACGGCCATGCCGGTTTTGGGACGCGGGAAAGGAAAAGGTGGATTTGAAAAAGCTGCCGGACTGGACGAAGACCAAAAAGAGCTCATTATTGAGATGCCTCGTTTGAAATCCAAACGAATGATTACACTTGTTGTTACCGACGAGCATAAAGAATTGGCAGTGGAAACACTTATCAAAGTCAATCAAACCGGTAAAAGTGGTGATGGAAAAATATTTGTAATTCCTGCAAGTGATTCAATCCGTGTTCGTACGGGTGAAAGCGGAGAAATTACACTTGACTAATTAATAATTCACAATTCGTAATTCATAATTATTTCCCAGCGAAAACGATTAAAGTAACTGAAAATAAACAATGCCCGATTCAAAAAGTAAGGAAAAGTAAGTGTAAATAAGTAAACTCTCTTTAATTATGAATTATGCATTATGAATTATGCATTAAAAAAAAACATTATGGGAAAGACATTAATAGAAGAACTGGATATGAGTAAGTTCACCGAAGAGGTGATCAAAGCTTACCCGAAGAAAGTTGCCAAGAAAAGAGCAAAATCGATTGTGGTAAACGACCCTGATTCGATTCCTGAAATTCAATCAAACGTTAGAACCATTCCGGGTATCATTACCCAACGCGGTTGTACCTACGCAGGTTGTAAAGGGGTAGTTCTTGGTCCAACTAGAGACATTATCAACATTACGCACGGACCTATCGGTTGTGGATTCTACTCGTGGTTAACACGTCGTAACCAAACCCGCGCCGATAAACCGGAAATGGATAACTACATTCCGTACACATTCTCAACTGACATGCAGGATTCGAATATCGTGTTTGGTGGAGAAGAAAAATTAAAAGTGGCCATTCGCGAAGCCGTAGAATTATTTAACCCAAAAGGGATTGCCATATTCTCAACTTGTCCGGTAGGACTGATTGGTGACGACGTTCACCGCGTAGCCCGCCATATGAAAGAAGAATTTCCAGGGGTGAACATATTCGGTTTCTCTTGCGAAGGTTACCGTGGAGTATCACAATCAGCCGGTCACCACATTGCCAACAACGGTTTGTACAAACACTTGATTGGTAACAACGACAACTATGTACGCAAAAACAAATACGCAGTAAACGTACTGGGTGAATACAATATCGGTGGTGACGCTTTCGTTATCGAAGATTTGTTCGAACGAATTGGTGTTGATATTGTTGCTACCATGTCGGGTAACTCTACCCTGGAGCAATTTGAAACTGCACACACAGCCGACTTTAGCTTGGTAATGTGTCACCGTTCAATCAACTATGTGGCTGAGATGTTGGAAACTTCGTTTGGTATTCCTTGGGCAAAAGCCAACTTTATTGGAGCCGAAGCAACTGCTAAAACATTGCGTAAAGTAGGTCAGTATTTTGGAGATCAGGAATTGATGGACAGAATTGAAGTAGTAATTGCTGACGAAATGATAGCTGTTACTGCTGCTGCCGAAAAAGCGAAACTGAAAACAACTGGCAAAACAGTTATGATGTTCGTAGGAGGTTCACGTGCCCACCACTACCAGGAACTATTTAGTGAACTGGGAATGGAAACTACCGTTGCAGGTTATGAGTTCGGTCACCGTGATGACTACGAAGGCCGCCGAGTTATTCCAAGCATTAAGATTGATGCTGATAGTCGTAACATTGAGGAACTTACAGTTGTTCCTGATCCAACTCGCTACAACCCACGTAAGAGCGAAGAAGAATTGGCTCAACTGAAAGAAGCTTTCGACATTGAGTTCAACGAATACAAAGGTATGATGAACGACATGAAAAAGGGAACATTGGTTGTTGACGATTTGAGTCACCACGAAATGGAAAAACTGATCGAACTTTACCACCCGGATGTATTCTGTGCCGGTATCAAAGAAAAATATGTGGTTCAAAAAATGGGTATCCCAATGAAACAGCTCCACAACTACGATAATGGTGGACCATACGCAGCTTTTGCAGGTGCTATCAACTTCTACAAGGACATCGAATTTATTGCTTGCAGCACTATTTTCAAACAAATGAAAGCTCCTTGGGAACGTGAAGAAGTATTGGAAGCCGAATACGTTTTCAATTGATAATTGACAATTGATAATTGACACTGCTTACAAAATTAAGCTGTCAATTATCAAATTGAAAATTTAATTATCAATTATTAATTATCAATTATAAATTAGACTATTATGTTACTAAGACATACAACAGCAAAAGAAATAGACAGAAAGGCGTTGACTATCAACCCTGCCAAAACCTGTCAACCAGTAGGCGCAATGTATGCTGCATTAGGTATCCACGGATGCTTGCCTCACAGTCACGGTTCACAAGGATGTTGCTCGTATCACCGTAGTGCGCTATCGCGTCACTTCCGCGAACCAATTATGGCTGGAACCAGTTCATTCTCCGAAGGTTCTTCTGTATTTGGTGGATCAGCCAACCTTGTTCAGGCAATCGACACTATGTTCACGGTTTACAAACCTGAAGTTATTGCCATTCATACTACTTGCTTGTCGGAAACTATTGGTGATGACCTTGTTCAAATCGTATCAAAAGCCAACGAAGACGGATTAATTCCTGAAGGAAAACAAGTAATTTATTGCAATACCCCAAGTTATGTTGGAACACACGTAACCGGTTATTCCAACCAGGTGGCTGCATTTATCAAGTTCTTTTCCACAGCAACTCCAAAAAAACGCAACGTAATTAATATCGCTGCAGGATGGATGGAGCCTTCGGATCAGCGCGAAATAAAACGTTTGACTTCGGTAATGGAAGCACGTACTATTTTGTTTCCTGACTTCACCGACGTATTGGATGCTCCACTTGATGGACATTACAAAATGTACCCAACGGGAGGAACAACCATTGCCGACATGAAATTGACCGGTGACAGCAAATTTACGCTGGGACTTGGACAAGCATCGACAGAAGACGCTTGTATCAAACTGGAAAACAAATGTAAAGTGAAATTCGAAGTATTGGATATACCAATTGGATTCAAAGCTACAGACCGTTTCCTAATGTCACTCAGTCGTCAGGCTAACTTGCCGATTCCACAAAGTTTATCGGACGAACGTGGTCGTTTAATCGACTTAATTTCGGACAGCGCTAAATACCTTTACGGAAAACGAGTAGCACTTTTCGGAGATCCAGATACATTAATTCCTTTGACAGAATTCTTAGTAAGCATGGACATGAAACCGGTATACATTGTAACAGGTACTCCTAGCAAATACTTTACGGAACGCATGACAGAAATTCTGAAAGATATTCCTGAAGCGAAATTCAAATGTGGTGATATGGCCGATATGTTCCAACTTCACCAATGGATTAAACAAGAAGGTGTTGATTTGTTGATTGGAAATACTTATGGCAAATACATTGCCCGCGATGAAGATGTACCTTTCATTCGCTTTGGTTTCCCAATCGCAGACCGTCCCGGACATAACTACTTTGCTAAAACAGGATACGATGGAGGTGCAAACCTTGTAAAACAAATCATGGATGCATTCCTCGATCATTTCGACAGAACTTGTTTAGAGGAAAAAGTTGAATGGCAATTGTAATTAAAAAACCCAAGGACACGCATCGCATTGTTGTTAGTTAACATGTCTATTCAGTCAACGTCCTTGGGTTTTTACCCTATATAGTCATTACCGACACATGACTCCAGTCTTTATGACGCATGACACCAGTTGGGATGACTATTCTTTTTAAATACTTCCATTTTTTCTATCTCAAGTTACTATTGAAAAAATCACCTTTTACGGCTTCACTTTTTAGTGGAGCCGTATTTTTGTTTAGGGGGATAAGGTATATTACAATTACCGACAATGTAGATTACCGGCAATGACAAAATACATTACAACTCAAAACAAAATAGATTATACCAATTGACAAGATATGCTATAACTGTTGACATATCATATTGCATAGCACGACATGACATATTACAACTATTGACAATAGTTACTACAGCTGTAGACCTATCATATTACTCCATACGACAAAATATATTATCCATATTGACAAGACATAATACAGCTATTGACAAAACATATTAACCCTATTGATAAAACTCAATATTCCGCATAATATGTGCTATTTTGGGAGTAAAAACACAATTTAAACAGACTAGAAACACAAGATTTCCCTTTAAAATAAGGGAAACTAAATTGAGAAATAATATCTTATTTTGAACGAAAATAAATTAGAATTACGGAAACAAATATAACTATGTGAAAATTAATTATTTAAATTTGACTAAATGGGAAATAATTAAATTAAATTAAAAAAACTGTCAAAGGCACTTGCAAATTTTATACAAGTAAATTATATTTGTCATGTTTTTATAACTTAAAATAATACTATATGACATCAAAACAAGATTCTAAACTAAAGATGTATTTGACTCTAAGGATATTCCTGTTGTCAAATCCGACTATTTTAGCCAAACTCCCAAACTGTGTTGAATTTACGGCGGCATTAGATGCAGCCATTGCTCAAATTCAAAGTACAAGCGAACAAAATCACTTCAGCACCAAGGGTATAACCGACAACAAGCAACAGTTGCGCGATACCCTCTCGACGCTAACGGTAGATAATTCTGCAAAAATGCAGGCCTATGCTAGATACTTACACGATACAGTGCTGCTTGCCGAAACCAAATTTACGAGCAGTGACCTGAGAAAAATCCCCGCTTTGGAGCTCGTTGACATTGCCAAAGGGCTGTATAATCGCATTCAGGCAAACATAGCTAAAGTGACCGAATACAATCTAACAGCCGAAACACAGACCACTTTCAAAGCAGCAATTGATGCATTTACGGAATCGATACCGCAGCCACGCCAAAGTCAGTTGAAAAGCAAGGAAAATACCTTAATAGAAACACAGGCCTTTGCTGATGCCGACGAAGCATTAAGCAATATCGACACCCTAGTAGAAATAGTTAAGCTTACCGAGCCTACTTTTTACGCCGGCTACAAAAACGCACGCAAAATTGTGGAACAAGGTACCGGAAGCCTACAAGTACAAGGCACCATAGTAGAAGCAGAAACGCAGAAACCAATACCGGTAGCCACTGTAACTTTTAGGCTGAGCGGACAAACTACGGTTGTATTAGAAAAAGAAACAGCTAACAAAGGTGGTTTTATGATTAAAAGCTTACCCGAAGGTATATACGATGTAACAGTTACCAAAGTGGGTTTCAAAACACAAACTGTTACCGTCACCGTACGCTGGGACGAATTGTGTAATGTAGACATAGAATTAGAAAAAATATAAAGCATCAAATTCACTATTCACTATTCACTATTCACTATTCACTATTCACTATTCACTATTACTCTTTTTTTCTGAAAGATTCCCCTGATGGCTTTGTGCTGTTGGGGGAATTTTGAATATAATTTTGATGATGAATTATTATATAGCCTCCTAAAGCAGGAGGCTATTCAAATCCTCATTTAAAAATGGAGGGAATTTATCAATCCTATTGATAAATTATTTCCCTAAAATATATTGGCGGCATCGTATTAAATGATGCCGCCAATTTTATTTCACACAACATAACTACATATCTTTTGCATCGCTTACATCTTTCCTACATTTTAAGAACACACACCTACATTTATGTAGGTTTATGCAGGTATTACCAACTGAATACTTACAGTATTCATCCCTCCAACTGCTAAAAAACAAAATTACACAACTATCATTTACAACACATTAGCCACAGCATACATGTTATAAAACATAAGAAATATGTTAATGGCACGATAAATGAATAAGCAGAAGCAGAAACCCCTAAAAGGGACTAAAATATCAAGTTTCTGGAGTTATCAAGAATAATTGAGAACAAAACCAAACAAAACTAATTCCACCTCAGGGATTAGGGCGTTTTAAAACTGAGAAGATATGGCTCATATATTAGATGAAAGGCAAAAGCAAGTATCGATGGCAGGTGCTAATGAACGCACAATCGATTGCAACAAGGCCAGTTTGGCGGGAAGCGTGAGTCAACGAGCATGTGTATTTTGCGGATCGCGCGTAGTACTTTATCCCATAGTGGATGCACTTCACATTATTCACGGCCCCATTGGTTGCGCAGCATACACCTGGGATATCCGCGGTTCACTCTCTTCGGGTCCTGAACTACACCGACTCAGTTACTGTACCGACCTGCAAGAACGCGATGTGATTTTTGGCGGGGAACCAAAACTGCAAAAATCAATTAACGAACTGATAGACCTACACAATCCCAAAGCGGCATTTATCTATACTACTTGTATTGTAGGCGTAATTGGTGACGATGTAGAACAAATATGCCGCACCATCCAAAAAGAAAGAGGCATTCCAATTATTCCTGTTCAGGCTCCCGGATTTCAAGGATCGAAAAAAGACGGTTACAAAGTAGCTTGCGAAGCCATATTTACCTTGGTGGGAACCAAAAGCAAACCCTACACTCCGGCAAAAAGTATCAACATTCTGGGCGACTTCAACCTTGCCGGCGAACTTTGGATATTGCTGGAATACTACAAAAAAATGGGCGTACATGTAAATGCCACTATCACCGGCGACGGACGAGTAGACGACATTTGCAACGCACACAATGCAGCACTTAACGTGGTGCAATGCTCCGGCTCGATGAACTATTTGGCAAAGTTAATGAAAGATGAATACGGTATTCCTCAAATGCGGGTTTCGTATTTCGGGATTGAAGATATGAGCGATGCGCTGTACGATGTAGCACGCTTTTTCAAAGATGATGATATGATGGCCAAAGCCCGTGAGCTGGTAACCGAAGAAATATCGCGCATGATGCCGGCATTGGCATGGTACAAAGAAAAATTGACAGGTAAGAAAGCCGCTATTTATGTAGGCGGGGCATTTAAAGCTATTTCGCTAGTAAAGGCATTACGACTGATTGGCGTTCAATCAGTGATTGTGGGGTCGCAGACCGGAACTACTGAAGATTATGAATTAATTAAACAGCTTTGTGACGAAGGAACCATCATCGTTGACGACTCGAATCCGGTGGAGCTTTCGCATTTCGTGAAAGAAAAGCAGGCTGATATTTTTATCGGAGGTGTAAAAGAAAGACCAATAGCTCACAAGATAGGTCTCGGATTCTGCGACCACAATCACGAACGCAAAGAACCACTGGCCGGCTATGAAGGCATGATCAATTTCGCAAAAGAAATATATGCCACCGCCATGAGTCCGGTTTGGAAGTTTACAAAGTAGAGGCGCACGGTGTGCGCCTGATAATTAAAAAGAGAACCCCCGACCCCTAAAGGGGAGAAAGAGTGATTACAACCAATTACTAAAATTTGAATTATGAGCAAGCTAACAAATATAACAGACGAAACTAACTTAGTTCCCCTTCAGGGGCTAGGGGTGAGTTCTAAGGCCTCATATACATCCACCCGCAACTCATGCAAACTCTGCGCTCCGCTGGGTGCATCGATGGTATTCAAAGGCATTGAGGGGTGCGTACCGCTTATTCATGGTAGTCAGGGTTGTGCCACCTACATTCGTCGCTACATGATTAGCCATTATAAAGAGCCGGTTGATATTGCATCTAGTAATTTCAGCGAAGAAACAACCGTGTATGGCGGAAGCAAAAACTTTATTACCGGTATCAATAACATTATCAAACAATATAAACCAACTGTAATCGGGATTGCTTCTACCTGCCTGTCGGAAACCATTGGCGAAGATATTCCGGGACATATTCGCAATTTCAAAGAAAATTTTGAAGGAGCGGCTAAAACAATTCCAACCTTTATCAACGCTTCTACGCCCAGTTATTGCGGAAGTCATGCCGAAGGTTTTCACAACACCGTACTGGCAACAGTGCAAACCCTTGCCGAACATGAAAAAACAGATAATCATCTGACTATTTTCCCGGGAATGGTTTCACCAGCCGATATTCGCTACATCAAAGAGTTGTTGAATGACTTTGGAATTGAACACATCCTGTTTCGTGATTATAGCGAAACATTGGACAACGAATATACTTCGGAGTATCAGTTAATTCCAACAGGAGGAACACCAGTATGGAAATTGGCTCAGATGGGAAACTCAAAAGCAGTGATAGAATTCGGGAGCACATTCAACAAAGGTGTGAACAGGGTTAAAAAATCAGGCTCATTACAAACTGCCGGTGAATGGTTGGAGTCTACTTTTTATATCAAAAACAACCCGATGCCGTTGCCAATAGGCATTGAAGCCAGCGATAAATTTATGGAAACATTGAAGCAAATAAGTGGAAATGAAATTCCTGAAAAACACCGCAAAGAACGTGGACGGTTGGTAGATGCTTATGTAGATGCACACAAATATGTGTTTGGCAAAAAAGCATTACTCTATGGCGAAGAAGATTTTGTAACGGCAATGGCCGATTGGTGTAAAGAGATTGGCGTTGAACCATTTTGGATAAAAGGAGCTGACTTTGAAACGCTTCGCGAGAAATCAGAAGAATTTAAACCCGATTTTGTATTGGGTAATAGCAAAGGATATTACATTGCCCGGGAACGGAAAATCCCATTGATACGTGTAGGTTTTCCCATTCACGACCGCTTCGGTGCAAACCGAATACATCATCTGGGTTACCGCGGCACACAAGAACTTTTCGACCGTGTGGTAAATGCACTGATAGAATATAAACAGGAGAATTCTCCGATTGGGTATAAATACTTGTAGGACGACCCCAAACCCCTAAAGGGGCTTAAAGAACATAGTTTCTCGGAACTGTGTAAAAAGACTATAAAACAATCAAAACTAACTCAGTTCCCCTTTAGGGGTTAGGGGTAGTTTCTTTAAAACAGAGACGATATGGAAATGACCGAAGAAAGAAAACAAGCACATCCTTGTTTCAACGAAGAAGCAAAGCATACCAATGCACGTGTTCACCTGCCAGTAGCTCCAAAGTGTAACATCCAATGTAATTATTGCAATCGCAAATACGACTGCGTAAACGAAAGTCGTCCTGGTGTAACATCTTCGGTATTAGCTCCATTTCAAGCTACTGAATACCTGAGAGATTTGGACGGAAGAATCGAAAACCTTGCCGTAATTGGCATTGCAGGTCCCGGCGATCCATTTGCCAATCCAAAAGAGACGCTTGACACTATGCGTAAGGTAAGTGCAGAGTTTCCCGATAAAATATTCTGTCTTTCTACCAATGGACTGGACTTAGAACCATACATAGATGATATTGCCGAACTGAACGTATCGCACGTAACAATTACGATTAATGCCATTGATCCGGAAATTACGGCTCAAATATACAAATGGGTTCGATTCGACAAAAAAGTATACCGCGGTGTAGAAGGTGCAAGGATATTATTGGAACGCCAATTGGCTTGTATTCCTAAATTAAAAGCCCGCGGAATTACCGTAAAAATCAATTCCATTATTATTCCGGGTATCAACGAAGATCATATTCCTGCCGTAGCAAAAAAATGTGCTGAGTTAGGAGCTGATGTTATCAACTGCATTCCACTGATTCCAACAGCGGAAACACCATTTGAAACAGTAGACAAACCCGATACAAAAATGATTTTCAAGGTTCGTACCTTGTGTTCCGATCACTTGAAAATAATGAGCCACTGCGCACGCTGTCGTGCCGATGCAGCCGGATTACTCGGACAGGATTTAAGCGAAACACATGTACTGCTAAAAGAATATTCTTCACGCGCCGAAGAAATGGATACCACTAGCCGTCCTTATGTGGCTGTGGCAACCAACGAAGGATTATTAGTGAACCAACACTTGGGTGAAGCGCGTAACGTGTACATTTTCGAACAAACCAAAAACGGTTTCAAAAACGTTGAAGTACGCGACATGCCTCCGAAAGGAAAAGGTGACGAACGTTGGTTGAATATGGCTCGCGACCTAAAAGACTGTCGTGCCATCCTGGTCAGCGGCGTGGGTGAAAACCCTAAAGCAATGCTTAAAGGTTGTGGCCTACGTGTAGTTGAAATGACCGGACTGATTGACGAAGGTCTGGAAGGCATATACAACGACAAAGTAATCCGTTCGATGGCTAAACCCGATGCATTCAAATGCGGTACAGGCTGTAAAGGAGAAGCGAAAGGGTGCGGGTGATCACCCCTAGCCCCTAAAGGGGAACTGAATTTAGTATTATCTCTGATATTTTTAATTTAATCATATTATTTACTTACACAATTAAACACCGCCCCAAAACCCCCTTTAGGGGGCAGGGGGTATATTCATTATGAAAAAGCCAGATTATCACATTTTAGTATGCAACTCGTTCAGAATTGCTGGTGACGCACAAGGTGCGTGTAACAAAAAAGGAGCAAGTGACTTGCTTCAGTACATTTCAGAAGAAGCTTCCGATCGTGGATTAGACGTAGCAGTCAGCACAACAGCCTGTCTGAACGTTTGTTCTCAAGGTCCGGTTATGGTTATTCATCCAAATAACTTTTGGTATGGTGGCGTAGAATCTGAAGCCGTAATCGATGAGATCTTCGATGCGTTGGAAGAAGACGAACTTTGCGAAAAATATTCGATTGCAGATTAAATTACCCCTAATCCCTAAAGGGGAACTAGATTAGTATTGATTTTTCAAACTCATTTGTAATGAAAAATACAGGAAAAAATATAATAGACGAAAGTAACTTCATTTCCCCTTTAGGGGCTAGAGGTTCTTTAGGGGCTGGGGGTAATCTGCCATACTTTATCGACACCACACTCCGCGACGGAGAACAAGCCCCGGGCGTTGTTTTTTCGTTTACCGAAAAGCTACGAATTGCAGCTTTGTTGGATAGAGCATGCGTGCCAGAACTTGAAATAGGCACACCGGCAATGGGCGAAACAGAAGTAGAAGAAATTCGTAATCTGTGTCGTATGGGCTTTAAGTTTAAAACCTTATCGTGGTGTCGCGCTAATAAACACGACATTCTATGCGCCTCCCGTGCCGAAACCAATGGTGTACATATATCCTTCCCGGTTTCAGATATTCTGATGAAGGCTATGAACAAGGACAAAAATTGGGTAATGAATCAACTGATCGAATTACTTGAATTTGCAATGCCCATGTTCGACTATGTAACTATTGGTGCACAAGATGCCTCGCGTGCTGACATTGACTTTCTGAAAGAGTTTGTCAGAACAGCAAAATCATTTGGTGCATCACGAGTTCGGTTGGCCGATACGGTAGGCATATTAAATCCAATTACCACTTTCGAACTGGTTACAGCCATTCGTAGTGTAGAAGCAGAACTTCCGTTAGAGATTCATGCTCATAACGACCTTGGGATGGCAACTGCGAATACAGTGGCAGCCTACATGGCCGGTGCAAATTGCCTGAGCACAACCATTAACGGACTTGGCGAACGAGCCGGGAATGCTCCTATGGAAGAAGTGGCAATGGCATTGGAACTGAGTGCTGGTATTAAAAGTACCTTGTGTACCAAAAGATTTACCGAGCTAAGCGCCTTTGTGGCTCAGGCTTCCAACCGGGTGCAAAGTGCGAGCAAACCTATTACAGGCAGCAGTGTATTGACACACGAGAGTGGAATTCACACCAACTGTTTGCTTAAGGATCGCAACACCTATCAGCTTATTTCGGCTGAAAGTGTAGGACGAAAAGAAGATGATTTTCTGATTGGTAAACACAGTGGAAAAGCAACACTAATACATTATCTGAATGAAGCACATTTACCCATTGATGACAATGTGTGTAAGCAACTACTATCAGATATAAAAGAAAAAGCCGAAACGTTGAAACGCTCGCTCACAAAAGATGAACTTTTTGCACTATACACCGAAATATATTCGAGAAAGAAAAAGTTTACGGCAAATTACAAACTATAAATCAACAAATTATGTCAGAAGCAATTATCCCCGACGAAGAAATGCGCTTATTAGCCATTTCGAGTTTACAATATGCAAATGGGTTTTATAAAACCCTATCAAACAGTATACATAGCGAAAAATCACGTTTCGACAACGATATGCTGTATAATTTGGCGGTAATAGCTGTTGAAAAATATTTTGTTGGGCTAATGGCCCGTTACGACTGGAATGCGTCGCACCACATGCCCATTGCATTATACAAAGAAGCGCTAACATTTGTACCTGAATTGACCGAAAATATGAAGAAAACGGCTATTCTGGTAGGCAAATTTGAGGCTATCTGTTCGTTGGAAGGTTTTGGCTACCGAACGCCTAGCAACGAAGATTTGGAAGCAATGACTAGCGGAATTAAAGAAATAAAAGAATTAGTAGAGAAACGAATTGCTGAAATAAATTAGAAGATTGCTGACAGTTGATGGTTAGCTGCTATCAACCGTCAACTTTCAACTTTCAACTAAATAAATATGGAAAAAACCTTTATCATCATCAAACCCTGCGCAATAAGAAGAGATTTAATCGGTGAAATTATTCACCGATTCGAAATGAAAGGCTTGCAAATGTGTGGAATAAAGATGGTGCAACTTGATGACGAAATTCTGGATATTCATTACGCACATCTCAAAGATAGACCTTATTTTCAACGCGTTAAGGATTCAATGATGAAAACTCCAGTAATTTTAAGTGTGTGGAAAAGTATTGATTGCGTACAAATTGCCCGCGAAATGGCAGGTTGCACAAATGGACGTGAAGCAGCCAGAGGAACTATACGTGGCGATTATAGCGTGAGTATTCAGGAAAACATTGTTCATACTTCGGATACTGTTGAAAATGCCGAAATTGAAATTGCCCGCTTTTTCAGAAGTGAAGAGTTATTTGAATTCAATCAACTAAGTCCAAGCGCATTATATGCTTGCGACGAGTGCTAGGACCCAGAAATGCCGACCTCACCCCAACCCTCTCCAAGAGGAGAGGGAGTAAGAGGGACTTAAAAAAGAAGTATATAAATACAAATAGACGAATGTTCATTTTAAACAATAAGGAAAATGGCAACAGCAGAAACAACAAAAGATAAGATTGAATTCTATGAACTCGAAAAAGTAAAGTTCATTATTAAAGATGCTTGTGGTATTGATATTGCCTATGCATACGAAGATTTGGTATTCTCCGAACATGGATTATTTATTATCCAGTTTCAGCAAGACTCAAAAGAATTAGGCTGTTGGTTCAACAAAGAATGTATCGAAACCAATAAAGTTACCATGTTCAACTCCTTGGCAAAGTCGTGTACTCTTAATGGGCTGGAATTGAAATACAAAGGGAAATTTGAAATGTCTCAAAAAGACGGTAAAGACGAAATTGATATTCAATTCAAAGAAGCAAAATAAATCTCAATACCCATTACCATTTATACGCAAAGAATAACACCGAAATGAAGTCTAGATTCGTTTCGGTGTTATTCTTTGCGTATAAATGGGTATTATTCTCATATTTCGTTATTGAAATCGGTCTTGATCTCTTATAATGTCGCTTCTCCGAAGCTCTTAAAATACTCCATTATGAGCAATCCCAATAGAATTTGGAAGGTAGTAGTTTATATGAATTATATCACTTCTTTAAGCTCCGTAGAAGCAACATTATTCTATCATTAAAAAGTCTGGATGACTTTCTATTAACAAAATCATTTAAAAGTCCCCCATGGAGAATTTATGGGCTGTTATTACCTAAAAAGTCGGAACCAAGCTTTTACTTCTTTCACTCTTCCGGCTTGTTCGTAAGTCTGACATTTCAATTCCAGCACATTAAAAGCATCTTCTATCTGATCGGGTGTAAAACCCATATTTTGCTCAGTCAAATTCTGAAGTAACTCTGCTTGAGACTTACTATTATAACACGATTTGCGAAAATCATTATCAGAATCGACCTTTGAAATAAAATTTATTGCGTTTTGTAGACTCATAATATACCCCCTAATCCGTCAGCTGACGGAGAATTAAATTAGTACTAATTATTTGAAACTATTTACTTGTGAATTCGGAATTGACGGAAAACAAGTAACTGTTCGCTTTTAGAGGCTAGGAACCTCTTTCTTTTCATCATCACAATCCGTTTTACAATCACCGCACTCGCCCCCACAAACCGCTGCAAATTGCATAGCTGCTTCCATATCAAATGGGATTAACACTTTATCTAACAGAAGCTGCAGATTAGCATCTAACTCATCTCCGACAGATTTGAACACGTCAACACCCCGTCCTATCAGTACTTTAAGTGCCATAGGATGAACTTGTTTGGTAATAATAGTTGAAATACTATTTTGTTCTAAAGCCGAAAGTAACTCTCCCATATTTGGAGCCAAATCCAAGGTTTTCATCCAATTACCTTCTTTCGTTTCGGTGTTGTAAATACACAAACTGCCTATAACACTCAGGCTACCTGCAATGCGATTTCGCTGCAAGTCCCTATCTATTACTGGAATGGCTATTTTCATAATTTTACAATTTTATAGTTTCTTTGTCCAAAAAAGCATTTTTGGTTTACAATCTTCAAATCCCAAACTCTTGTACAAACCCTGAGCTACATGATTATCTTCACGCACTTCAAGTGTTATTTTGCCATATTTACGTTCGGCCGAAATAGAAATAAGTTCTTGCAGAAGACTATTTGCCAATCCTTTACCCCGATAATCAGGGTGAATAAAGAAATCATGTATATTTAAATATGGTTTTACCATAAATGTAGAAAAGTTTATAAAACAGGTTGCCAACCCAACTACTACTCCATCAAGAATTTCGAGAAGAACAAAGCTCGAAGGATGATTAGCCAATCCGTCTACTAACCTCAATTGTTGCAGTTTATTAAGCTGAGGCGAATCGCCCATGGGATCGGTCATGTACATATTCAGCAATTCCACTAAAGCATTTAAATGCATAGGATTTTCAAAATCACAAAATTCAAATTCTATCATATTGGAAAAAATTTAGTGTCAATCTAATGTTGTTTTACTTGAATGTTGCGAGCTTTTAAAGCGCTTGGCATCAATCTCGTATTTCTTTACGCGTATACCCATCATTCGCTCAGTAATTCCTAACTGTTCCGCAGCCTTGGCGCTATTTCCTTTGGTTGAAATTAGTGCATCCATAATAATTTGTTGTTCCATTTTTCCAAGAATAACATCCAAGGTTCCATTTTGCATAGTTTCCGAAGTAGAGGCTGTTTGGAGAGATGCAGGTAAATTATGGGTACGGATAACCGAATCGGTGCTCAGAATGCAAGCCCGTTCAATACAGTTTTCCAGTTCCCGGATATTGCCCGGCCAATGATAAACCATCAAGGTGTCAATAGCCATAGTAGTGATGCGTTTGATATTTTTTCCGTGACGTTTATTGAATTTATCGATGAAGAAATCTGTCAGAACCGGAATATCATTGATTCGCTCACGCAACGCCGGGATATAAATAGGAAAAACATTGATACGATAATATAAATCCTCGCGGAACTGATCTTTCGAAATCAGTTCTTCCAGGTTTCGGTTAGTGGCACATAAAATACGCACATCTACCTTAATAGGCTTTGTACTACCAATACGTTCAATTTCACGTTCTTGCAATACACGTAACAACTTCACCTGAGTAGAAGCCGGAATATCACCAAACTCATCTAGAAAAATAGTACCGCCATTAGCTGCCTCAAATCTACCAATACGGGTATTGGAAGCTCCGGTAAATGCTCCCTTTTCATGCCCAAAAAGTTCGCTTTCAATCAAACTCTCAGGCAAAGCAGCACAGTTTACTTTTATAAACGGTTTGCTTTTACGAGCACTACTATAGTGTATGGCATCTGCCACCAGCTCCTTTCCTACTCCACTTTCACCACGAATCAACACGGTAGCATCAGTCATAGCTACACTATCAATCAATGAAAATACTTCGTTCATTTTTCCAGAGTTTCCTTTTATACGGTCAGGCATAATCCGACTGCGAAGTTCACCACGCAAATTCATATTTTCATTTCGCAATTGCTCCATTTCTTCTGCATATTCTTGTCGGCGGCGAAGTGTACGACCAATCATTGATCCCACAATTTTGAGCAAACGCAAATCATAATCAAAATTTACTATTCTCTTATATACTTTATGAAGACTCAACGTTCCAACAATTTCATCTTTGTATCTTATTGGAGTACAGATAAATGAAACATCAACACCATCAATGATGGTAGCGGCATGAGTCAGATTAAGAAATTCATGCGAAACTGCAATCTTTGGCAGAAGCACATTATCTCCTGTCTTGATTACACGCCCAATTATTCCTTTACCTATCTGATATACAGTTTGCTTTTTCTGATCATCTGAAATACCATACGAACCCTCAATAGTAATATGAGAATTTTCACGGTTCAAAACGGTCAAAATTATTCGTTCTGCTTTCAAGTGCAGTGCTAAAATGCGAAGCGCTTCGTCCAAATCTATTTCTTTGTTACTTAATAGCGAACTTAACTCAAGAAGCACCTCTAATTCCTTAGACCCATAACAATCAGAACCGTTATACTTACACAATGTTTCCATAATACAACTTTTTTAAACCTTTAGAAACTTCAAACTCACCAACAACTACCTTTGTCTGCAAAATTACTACTTTTTACGTCATTATGATACAAATTATGCAATTTATTTGCCAATTTTAAAGAAAACATATCAATTCAAAGTCACAAATCATACATTTACGTAATTTTATAAGGAATTTTACTGAAAAATATTCGTTTAAACAGTTTAATGAAACCATTATAATAAAACAACATACATCGCAAAATCAAAAAAAAATGTACTTTTGCATTCATTCCGCAAAAACGTGTTAATTTGAGGAGCTCACAACAGAAATTTACAAGTTATGATTTTAAACTACATCTGGGTTGGATTTATTCTTATTGCATTTGTTATTGCCTGTATACAATGTTTTGTAACAGGAAATACCAACATATTCATGGAGGTTATGCAAGCTGCATTTGGTTCAGCCAAAACAGGTTTTGAGATTTCTATCGGGCTTACCGGAATGCTTTCTTTATGGATGGGTATTCTTAAAATTGGCGAAAGGGGCGGAGCAATTAAAGTGATATCACGATTGGTAGCTCCCTTTTTCTCCAAAATTTTCCCTGACATTCCCAAAGGGCATCCTGCCATGGGAAGCATTTTTATGAATCTATCGGCCAATATGCTTGGTTTAGACAACGCAGCCACACCACTGGGACTGAAAGCCATGAAAGAGCTTCAGGAAATAAACCCGGAAAAAGACAAAGCTTCCAACCCAATGATTATGTTTCTGGTGTTGAACACGGCTGGCTTAATGCTCGTCCCTGTAAGTATTCTTACTTTCCGTCAACAACTTGGTGCGGCCAACCCTGCCGATGTTTTTTTACCCATTCTCATAGCCACATTTTGTGCTGCACTTACCGGGCTGATTACCGTATCTATTATCCAAAAAATAAATTTATTTGACCGGGTTATTTTACTAACTCTTGGTGGTATGATTGCATTTATTGGCGCACTCATTTACACACTTAGTCGCTTACCCAAAGAAGACATTTCAAAATACTCAAATTTTACAGCGTACATCATCCTATTTTCTATCATTGTCATATTTATTCTTATGGCACTCAGAAGTAGAATAAATGTGTACGAATCATTTATCGATGGTGCCAAGGAAGGCTTTCATGTAGCCATCGGCATTGTCCCATATCTTATAGGGATTTTGGTTGCTATAGCTATGTTTCGCACATCGGGAGCCATGGATTTTCTGATTCAGGGTGTAAAATATTTATTTTCTCTAACTGGGATAAACACCGATTTTGTAGAGGCATTGCCAACTGCACTCATGAAACCACTGAGCGGAAGTGGCGCACGCGGAATGATGGTTGACGCCATGAAAACGCATGGTGCTGACTCGTTTGTTGGTCGATTATCATGTATTATCCAAGGATCATCCGACACAACATTTTTTATTCTAGCCGTATATTTTGGCTCTGTAAACATCAAAAACACTAGATACGCATTGGCTTGCGGACTTTTAGCCGACCTTGCCGGAATTATTGCTGCCATTCTGCTCGGGTACTTATTCTTCCATTAAAAAACAAGTCCACGGACTTCAAGTTTTTTCTATACAACCAAAAATCCGTGACTGGCGACAACACTCAAAAAAATTATGATTCAATACATTGCGGAGAATGTGGAGCTTCCAATACTCCAAAAACAAAAAACAAACCGCTGGATTAAAGAAATTGCGGCTGATTATAACTTAAAGGTTGGTGACATTGCCTACATTTTTTGTTCGGACGAGCGCATACTCGAAGTCAACAACCAATATCTTAATCACGATTACTACACTGATATTATTACATTTGACTACAGCGATGGAAATACCATTTCAGGTGATATATTCATTAGCCTCGACACTGTAAAAAGTAATTCGGCTGATTTCGAGGTAAGCTTTGAGAACGAATTACTCCGAATTATTATTCATGGCATCCTTCACCTTTGTGGACAAGACGACAAAACACCAGAATTAAGACTAAAAATGACCGAAAAGGAAAATATTGCACTAAAAAAATACACAAATTAATAGCATTTTAAGCTTATTTATAATAGCTTGAGGTCTCATTTGCTACTAACTCAATAATAATGCAATAATATGTTAAATATAGGCTCTCCAACTAGCTCAATTTATCTACATTAAAAGATTATCACTACTTTTGTTCCAAGAATTTGATTGAAACTATAAAATTTATATGCAAAAAATGCGTTCTAGGTCTAATTTATCATTCTAATTTATCACGTATGAATTTGAAACTAATTAGATTTATTTTTTTAGCTGTTTTATCATTACTCGTTGCTAATTTATCAGCACAGAAATTTGTAAAAGACGATTACCGGGCAGAAATTGGGTTAAATGGCGGAGGCTCCTTTTATATTGGGGATGCCAATTCGACTCTGTTTGCAAACATAAGACCTTCAGGCAGTGGATATTTTCGATATAAATTTAATCCTCGTCTGGCATTGAGAACTGAATTGAGTTACGCAACAGTAGCTGCAACCGGGATAAATGATAATTCAGTTTGGATTGGGGATATTTGTGGAGAGTTTAACTTTTTTGACTTGGAGCAAAATCCATACAAACGTTTTAGCAAAACTTATTCGCCATATATATTTACCGGTCTGTGCATGATGACTGACGTTTACAATGGGCAATTAAAGACTTTTTTGCCTGAATTGGGTTTGACTTTTGGCTTAGGTTTTAAAGTAAAACTAAACGACAAATGGAATTTCAATGCACAATGGTCAAACAGATTGATGTTTGTTGATAATCTGGAGGGTTATTCAAATATAAAGAACTCCAACGGAACAGATAAATTAAACAACCCGTACGGTTTGAATGGTTCAAATATGTTCAACAATGATTTTCTGTCAACCTTTACAATCGGGATTAGTTATAACATTTGGCAAAGAAATTGCGATTGCGGAAAACATAAATTTTAAAGGGCTACTATTTCATATATCTAAACTTACTATAAAACATGTCTAGCGTTAAAGAAAAAATTGATTTTAATCACTTGCCGGAACACATCGCCATCATTATGGATGGGAATGGTCGCTGGGCAAAAGAACGTGGTTATGATCGTATTTTCGGACATCAAAATGGAGTTGTTTCTGTTCGTGAGACCACCGAAGCAGCTGCAGAAATTGGTATTAAATTTCTTACACTATATGCTTTTTCTACCGAGAACTGGAGTCGTCCGCAATCAGAAGTGGATGCACTCATGGAATTACTTATTGACACAATAGAAAAAGAAACTCCAACGTTAAATAAAAACAATGTACGCCTAATGGCAATCGGCGATTTAAGTCGCCTACCAATAAACGCCAGAGAAAAACTTGCCCGTTGTATTGAAACCACAACCAACAATACAGGTTTGTCGCTGGTATTGGCCTTAAGTTATTCATCGCGTTGGGAAATTACTAATGCCACAAAAAATATATGCAAAGACGTTTTGGCTGGTAAAATAAGCATTGAGGACATTAACGACGAAATGATTAGCAACAACCTTACCACTAAATCAATTCCGGATCCGGATTTAATGATACGTACTAGTGGTGAAGAACGTATAAGCAATTTTTTGCTTTGGCAACTCGCTTACACAGAATTATATTTCACTAAAACGCACTGGCCCGCATTCAGAAAAGAAAATTTATATCAAGCAATTTACGAATTTCAACAACGAGAACGTCGTTTTGGCAAATAATAACTCCAATTCTGTTTTATCTCGACACTCCAAATAACTTATGCAATACAAAACGCTTTTCTCATTCCTGTTACTATTTATTTTCAGTCAACTCATTGTAGCACAAAAACCTGCAGAAAAAGACTCTACTCAGTTACCGGTTATTGAATATTCCAATTCTACTCCCAAATACGAAATTGCTGAAATAAAAGTCACCGGAGCAAGTAATTACGAAGACTTCGTGTTAATTGGTTTTTCAGGCTTGGCAGTTGGAGATAAAATAAACATCCCTGGCGATGCTATCTCAAATGCCATAAAACGCTTTTGGAAACAAGGATTATTTGCCGATGTAAAGATTTTGGCCACTAAAATAAAAGATGGCAAAGTTTGGTTGAATATTGCATTAAAAGAGCGTCCACGTGTATCTGAAATCAACTTCACAGGTCTTAAAAAATCAGAGAAAGAAGATTTGGAAGTAAAAATAGGTATTGTAAAAGGGAATCAAATTACCCCAAACATTTCAGACAGAGCTAAGAAAGTTATTGAGAAATTTATGGAGGAAAAAGGCTATTTAAATGTGGCTGTAAATGTTTTCCAACGGAACGATCCTAACAAAGCTGGTCATGTAATTGTCGACATTGAGGTAGACAAAAAACTAAAAACTAAAATTCACGAACTTGTTTACACTGGAAACACTGCACTGAGTCACAACAAAATAAACCATGTAATGAAAAAGACAAACGACCATAACTGGCGTAACTTTTTCCGTACAAAAAAGTTTGTGAAAGAAGAATACGAGAAAGATAAAGTTGCACTGATAGATAAGTATAACGAAATTGGTTACCGTGATGCATTCATAGTTTCGGACAGTGTAACTCGTTACGACGACAAATATGTTAACGTACACATAACTATTGATGAAGGGAAAAAATACTATTATCGTAACATCAAGTGGATTGGAAACACCATATATCCTTATGACTTTTTGAACAATGTATTAGGAATAAAAAAAGGTGACGTTTACAACCACAAACTCCTTATGGAGCGCCTGGAAACTGATGAGAATCAAGCCGTAAGTAAACTTTATAAGGACAGAGGATATTTATTCTTCCAGGTAGAGCCTGTTGAGGTTCAAATCGACAAGGATTCTATTGATTTTGAAATGCGTATTTATGAAGGTAAACCGGCTACAATTAATGAAATTGGAATTAGCGGAAACACACGCGTTTACGAAAATGTAGTTCGCCGCGAAATCCGCACAAAACCCGGCCAACTATACAGTCAGGAAGCTGTAATGCGTACATTGCGTGAATTGGCTCAAATGGGACACTTCGATCAGGAAAAACTTCGTCCGGATATTCAACCTAATGTTGAAAATGGAACTGTTGATATCACTTACGAACTAGAGACAAAAGGTAGTGATCAGGTTGAGTTTTCTGCAGGTTATGGTTCAACAGGTATTGTTGGTAGTATCGGTTTAAAATTCAGTAACTTTGCTATACAAAACTTGTTCAAACCGGAAACTTACCGAATTGTACCACAAGGTGAAGGACAAACATTCTCATTGAATGCCAAAACAAATGGTCAATCGTATACATCGTTTAGTTTGTCGTTCTTAGAACCTTGGTTAGGCGGAAAACGTCCAAACTCACTTTCGGCATCGGTTTATTACTCTACTCAATCTGCTGTTAGCTCACGTTATTCATCAAATTACAGTAGCTATTATAGTTCTATGTACGGGACCAGCAGTAGTACTTATCAGAGCGAAATTGACCCCGAAAGATACTTGCGAACTATTGGTGCTTCGTTAGGTTATGGAAAAAGATTAAACTGGCCTGACGATTACTTCCAGTTCTATGGTGAATTATCATATCAGTTGTATTTATTAAATAATTGGTATGCCGGCTATTTCCCTATGACAGGTGGTAACTTCAACAACCTGAGTTTAAACCTTACGTTGAGCAGAAGCTCTATTGATAATCCGACTTTCACGCGTACAGGATCGCTCTTTTCATTGGGATTGAAAATAACTCCACCTTATTCTGCCATCAACGGAAAGAATTATGCTGACCCAAATATGACTGCTCAGGAAAGATATAAATGGGTAGAATATCATAAATGGACATTTACAGGAAAAACGTTTACTCCACTTACAACCAATAATAAACTGATATTAATGGGTAGAGCTTTATTCTCTTACCTGGGCCATTACAATATAAACGCCGAATCACCTTTCGAAGGATTTAATATGGGTGGTGATGGAATGTCGAGCTATACCAGTTATGGTACCGACTATATTGCAATGCGTGGATATACCAGTGGTTCGTTAACTCCATACAACGTATCAAGAAGCACTAGTGTGGGATATTTGTACGACAAATTCACCATGGAACTTCGATAGAGCAATCGGCAACCATCTATGTACTTGGATTTGCTGAAGCAGGAAACTGTTTTGCAAGCATAAAAGATTACAATCCGTTTAACCTGAAACGTACTGCCGGTGTTGGTGTTCGTATTTTCTTACCAATGTTTGGTATGATGGGAATTGACTGGGGATATGGTTTTGATAAAGACAATACTGGTAAGTTAAGTGGCAGTCAGTTCCATTTTGTGCTAGGTCAGGAATTGTAAGATTATTAGTTATGAAAAAAATTGGCAAAGAATTTGCAATAAAATTTTTCGACATAAAAAAAGTACAACCATTAAATGACACAAGCATGAAAAAACTAATTATTTCCCTCTGTTTACTCGCTGGAATTGCTGTTGGTGGAAATGCTCAGAAATTCG
>Ga0302213_1000359_pt1 | contig 27219 bp, 22 predicted proteins | sample II_Fen_N1_2_FD_194583 | JGI IMG/M metagenome (GOLD analysis project Ga0302213, IMG submission 194583) | Peat permafrost microbial communities from Stordalen Mire near Abisko, Sweden - II_Fen_N1_1 | ecosystem: Environmental > Terrestrial > Soil > Wetlands > Permafrost | place: Sweden: Abisko...
CGGTGCTCACCGGACTCACTTGGCCCGCTCCGGGTCCAGCGACTGCAGCAGTCGCACATCGATCAACCAGTCGGTTTGACCCAGGGTACCAATCTGCAACGGACGGGGGAGCTGCGAGGTGTCCAGCTCGAAACTGAAGTCCACCACATGTTTGCTGCCAGGTTCAATGTCTTGCACCTCGGCGATCTTCCAGCGGGAAATACGCCGAACCACGGCCATCGCGTCGTCCAAGGTGTCGAAGTTTTGCCCCAGCGTCAAGCCTTGATTCGACTCCGTGAGGTCGGCAGAACCAATGGTCAGACGCCAGCGGCGCGTCAATGGGTGATACGACAGACGCATGCGCCGCTGTGCAGTCGCGATGGTCTTTTTGGCCCAATACCAGCGGTCGCGCAGCAGGTCCGCCTGCACCACAAAGTAGATGGGGATCCCCTTGTACAACGCGTCTTCCACCACAGCAGGGAGATCAAACTTAAGCTGCACCGACAGCAGCAAACCACTGTCTGTGCGCTCCAGCGTCATTGGGGAACGGTTCGCAAGTTCAGCGGCACTGGCTGCCGCCACCTGGGTCACGCCCTGCATGATCCAAAGCAAGGCAGCCGCCAACAGCCAGCCCAAGCGGTCAGGCGGCCAGCTTTTCGATGAGCGCGTAATAAAAGCCATCATGGTTGTGGATGGGATTGTCGGCGGGTGTTGTGCTAAGTGGGTCGTTATGCGGCAACAAATGGCCTGGAGACGCCAACATTTTCGCTTGGCCATGGTGGTCTAGGAATGCCGACACCTGCTGCTCGCCCTCTTGGCGAAAAACCGAACAGGTGCAGTACAGCAGCCGCCCCCCGGGTTTCACCAAGGGCCACAGTTTTTTCAGCAAACGCGCCTGAATTGCGGCCAGCTGCGCAATATCAGTCTGGCGACGCAGCCAGCGGATGTCTGGATGCCTGCGTACGATGCCTGATGCTGAGCAAGGCGCGTCAAGCAAGATGGCATCAAACGGTGTGCCATCCCACCAGGCAGACACGTCAGCAGCGTCCGCCGCCAGCACCTCTGCACGCAGGCCCAGGCGGCCCAGGGTTTGGTGGATGCGCTCACAACGCAGCGGATCCACATCAAGCGCTGTGAACTGGGCGTTACTCAGCTCCAGCAGATGGGCGGTCTTGCCACCTGGTGCCGCACAAGCGTCCAGCACCCGCAGACCATCAGCCGAAGGCAGGCCGCTCAGCAACAAGGGCGCTGCCAGCTGCGCCGCACTGTCTTGCACCGACACCCAGCCTTGGTCAAAGCCTGGCAGGTGCTGCACCGCACAAGCGCTGGCCAGCACCACACCAAACTCGCCAACCGGCTGGGCTGCAATACCTGCGTCACGCAGCTTTTCCAGATACTGCGCGGATGTTCCCAAACGGGCATTCACACGCAGCACCATCGGCGCGTGCTGGTCTGCTGCAGCGAGGATGGTTTGCCACTGGTTGGGCCAGTCAGCTTGCAATTGCTTGATCCACCAAGCAGGATGGTTCCAGCGTGCGAGCTGATCCGCATCGGTCTGCGCCACCAATGCATCGCGTTCACGTAAAAACCGCCGCAAGCAGGCATTCACAAACGAAGCTTGGGCCTTGAGGGCGGCCGTTCGTTTGGCGCTTTCGACTGCTTGGTTGACCAGCGTGAAGGCATCGTAAGACGCGTCTTGCCCACGCCACACAAGCGCTAGCGCCGTGCACAGCAAGGCATCAACAAACGGTGGTGGCGTGCGCGGTGCCAACAGTTTGCGCAAGGCCTGGGCGCGCCCCAGAGAGCGCAGCACCTCAAAACTCAATGCCTGCACGCCAGGTCGCAAAGCAGGCGCTACCGCGGCCAACGCTGTCGTGCCCGACTGCCCTTGCCGGATGGCGTGCAGCACCTGTGTGACCGCTTGTAATTGGCGCCACAAGGGCAGCCGCTGTTCGTCATTCATCACAAATTACCATAAAAAACGCCTCAGGCCCTTATTTATCGGGCGTGAGGCGCTATCTTTTATAGAGCAAACAGCTTATTCGGCTGCGGCTCCTTCGTCCAACTCGGCTTCGGTTTCGCCAGCCAGTTCAGCGGCTTCTGCTTCGGCAATGGCGCGACGCTCGGCGTCGTCCATGCTTTCGCGGATTTTGCGCGCTTCGTGGTAAGCCATGCCGGTGCCGGCGGGAATCAGACGACCCACAATCACGTTTTCTTTCAGACCACGCAACTCGTCGCGCTTGCCCATGATCGCGGCTTCGGTCAGCACGCGGGTGGTTTCCTGGAAGGATGCCGCGCTGATGAAGCTGTCGGTGGACAAGGAAGCCTTGGTGATACCCAGCAACAAGTTGGTGTAGGTCGCAGGCACCTTGTCTTCGGCGCGCAAAGCGTCGTTGGTGTTGAGCATTTCAGAGCGTTCGACTTGCTCACCAACGATGTAGGTGGAGTCACCCGCGCTCTCGACCACCACACGACGCAGCATCTGACGCACGATCACTTCAATGTGCTTGTCATTGATCTTCACGCCTTGCAAGCGGTACACGTCCTGCACTTCGTCCACGATGTAACGAGCCAACTCTTCGGCACCCAGCAGACGCAAGATGTCTTGCGGGTCGGCTGGGCCGTCCACCACGGATTCGCCCTTGTTGACGATCTGGCCTTCGTGCACCAAGATGTTCTTTTCCTTGGGCACAAGTTCTTCCCAAACCTTGCCTTCGGGATCGGTGATCTGCAGGCGAACCTTGCCCTTGGTTTCCTTGCCGAAAGAAATGGTGCCGGTCATCTCGGCCAGCACACCCTTGTCTTTGGGAGAACGGGCTTCGAACAACTCGGCCACACGCGGCAAACCGCCGGTAATGTCGCGGGTCTTCTGACCTTCAACCGGGATCCGTGCCAGCACTTCGCCTGGGCCCACGTCCTGGCCGTCACGCACTTGCACCAGCGCACCGATCGGGAAGCCGATGGTCACCGAGTGGTCGGTACCAGGGATCTTGACTTCGTTGCCCGAAGCGTCGATCAGCTTGACCTGCGGACGCACCACCTTGGCAGAACCGCGGCGTTTCGGGTCGATCACCACCAGGGTGGACAAACCGGTCACTTCGTCGACCTGCTTGGCAACCGTCAGACCTTCTTCCACATTCTCGAACTGTGCCTTACCGGCGAATTCGGTGATGATGGGGCGGGTCAACGGATCCCAATTGGCCAGAATCGTACCGGCCTTGATGGTTTGGTCTGGCTTGATCGTCAACACAGCGCCGTAAGGCACTTTATGACGTTCGCGCTCACGGCCATGTTCGTCCTGGATGATGATTTCGCCGGAACGGGAAATCACCACCAAGTCGCCCTTGCCATTGGTGACATAACGCATCGTGGCATTGAAGCCGATGCTGCCGTTGGACTTGGCTTCCACGCTGGAGGCGATGGCCGCACGCGACGCCGCACCCCCGATGTGGAAGGTCCGCATGGTCAGCTGGGTACCGGGTTCACCGATGGACTGCGCAGCAATCACGCCCACGGCTTCACCACCGTTGACCAGACCACCTCGGCCCAGATCGCGACCGTAGCACTTGGCACAGATACCGAAGCGGGTTTCGCAAGTGAGTGCGGTGCGAACCTTGACTTCGTCGACGCCCGCTGTTTCGAGCATTTCGATCGTGTCTTCATCGAGCATCGTGCCTGCCGGTGCCAGCACCGAGCGGTTTTCTGGATGCAGGATGTCGTCCGCTGCGGTACGGCCCAAGATACGGTCACGCAAGGACTCGATGGTTTCACCACCTTCAACGATGGCGCGCATCAGATAACCGGCGTGGGTGCCGCAATCCTGCTCGGTCACCACCAGATCCTGGGTCACGTCCACCAGACGACGGGTCAGATAACCCGAGTTAGCAGTCTTCAAAGCGGTATCGGCCAGACCTTTACGCGCACCGTGGGTGGAGATGAAGTACTCCAACACGTTCAAACCTTCGCGGAAGTTCGCGGTGATGGGGGTTTCAATGATCGAGCCGTCGGGCTTGGCCATCAAACCCCGCATACCGGCCACCTGACGAATCTGGGCCGGAGAACCCCGAGCACCTGAGTCAGCCATCATGTAGATGGAGTTAAACGACTCCTGAGGCACCAGGTTGCCATGACGGTCAATCACAGTTTCTTTGGAGAGTTGCCCCATCATCACTTTGGACACTTCGTCACCCGCTTTGCCCCAGATGTCCACCACCTTGTTGTAGCGCTCACCAGCGGTCACCAGACCGGAGGTGTATTGGTGGGCAATTTCTTTGACCTCTTCTTCAGCACGTTCGATGATGCCCGGCTTTTCAGTCGGCACCAACATGTCTTCGATCGAGATCGAGATACCGGCACGGGTTGCCAGGCGGAAACCGTATTGCAGCAGCTTGTCGGCAAAAATCACCGTTTCCTTCAGACCGCATTTGCGGAACGAGGCATTGATGAGTCGGGAGATTTCCTTCTTTTTGAGCGCCTTGTTGATGAACTCAAACGGCAGACCCTTAGGCAGGATTTCGGACAGCAAAGCGCGGCCAGCGGTGGTTTCCCACAGCTTGATCGAGGGCACCAGTTCACCGGTTTCCTTGTTCTTGGTGTACTCGGTCAGGCGCACATTGATGCGTGCGCTCATCTCGACTTCACCCGCGTCAAAAGCGCGCTGCACTTCGCTCACATCCGAGAAGATCAGACCTTCACCCTTGCCGTTGATACGGTCGCGGGTGGTGTAGTACAGACCCAGCACCACGTCTTGAGACGGCACGATGGACGGCTCGCCATTGGACGGGAACAACACGTTGTTGGAGGCCAGCATCAGGGTGCGGGCTTCCATTTGCGCTTCCACCGACAGTGGCACGTGAACGGCCATCTGGTCACCGTCAAAGTCGGCGTTGAAGGCCGCGCAAACCAGCGGGTGCAACTGAATCGCCTTGCCTTCGATCAGGATCGGCTCAAACGCCTGAATACCCAAACGGTGCAGGGTTGGCGCACGGTTGAGCATCACCGGGTGTTCTTTGATGACCTCTTCCAGGATGTCCCAGACCACCGGCGTGCCGGTTTCGACTTCCTTCTTGGCCGCCTTGATGGTGGTGGCAATGCCCATGGCTTCCAGGCGCGCGAAGATGAAGGGCTTGAACAGTTCCAGCGCCATCAGCTTGGGCAAACCACACTGGTGCAGCTTGAGTGTCGGGCCCACGGTAATCACCGAACGGCCAGAGTAATCCACCCGTTTACCCAACAAGTTCTGACGGAAACGACCGCCCTTGCCTTTGATCATGTCAGCCAGTGATTTCAAGGCACGTTTGTTGGCGCCGGTCATGGCTTTGCCGCGACGGCCGTTGTCCAGCAAGCTGTCCACCGACTCTTGCAACATGCGCTTTTCATTGCGGGCAATGATTTCCGGCGCTTTGAGTTCGAGCAAACGGCGCAGGCGGCTGTTGCGGTTGATCACACGACGGTACAAGTCGTTCAAGTCAGAGGTGGCAAAACGGCCACCATCCAGGGGAACGAGTGGGCGCAGGTCCGGCGGCAGCACAGGCAACACGTCCAGCACCATCCATTCAGGTTTGATACCCGACTTCTTGAAGGCTTCAAGCAGCTTGAGGCGCTTGGTGTTCTTCTTGATCTTGAGCTCCGAGCCGCTGGGGTCGTTGCGCAGCTTCTCGATTTCGCTTTCGATATCGAGGTTTTGCAGCAGTTCCTTGACGCCTTCGGCGCCCATCTTGGCCTGGAATTCGTCGCCGTATTCCTTGAACTTGGCGTCGAAGTCGTCTTCCGACATGATGCTGAACTTCTTCAGCGGGGTCATGCCGGGGTCGGTCACCACATACGCTTCAAAGTACAACACGCGTTCGATGTCACGCAGCGTCATGTCCAACACCAAGCCCAAACGGCTCGGCAGGGACTTCAGGAACCAGATGTGGGCGCAAGGTGCGGCCAGATCAATGTGGCCCATGCGTTCGCGGCGGACCTTGGTCTGGGTGACTTCAACACCACATTTTTCACAAATCACACCACGGTGTTTCAGTCGCTTGTACTTGCCACACAAACATTCGTAGTCTTTGATGGGGCCAAAAATTTTGGCGCAAAACAGACCATCACGCTCAGGCTTGAAAGTCCGGTAGTTGATGGTTTCGGGCTTTTTCACCTCGCCAAAAGACCACGAACGGATCTTTTCAGGCGAAGCCATACCGATCTTGATCGCATCAAAATGTTCGTCGGGCGTGAATTGCTTGAACAGGTCGAGTAATGATTTCATGAGACAAATTCCTTTTAATCAGTGGAGGACAGGCTCAGTTCGCAAAGCGAACCGAGCGCTATCCAGCAATACTTTTTGCTATTCAATTAAGAGCGTTCGAGCTCAATATCCAGGCCCAAGGAACGAATTTCCTTGACCAGCACGTTGAACGATTCAGGCATTCCCGCTTCGATCGAGTGTTCACCCTTGACGATGCTTTCGTAGACCTTGGTACGACCCTGCACGTCATCCGACTTGACCGTCAGCATTTCTTGCAAGGTGTAAGAAGCACCATACGCTTCCAGCGCCCACACTTCCATTTCACCGAAACGCTGACCACCGAACTGGGCTTTCCCGCCCAGGGGCTGTTGCGTGACCAAGCTGTAGGGACCGGTGGAACGCGCGTGCATCTTGTCGTCCACCAAATGGTGCAGCTTCAAGTAATGCATGTAGCCAACCGTGGTAGGCCGCTCGAAACGATCGCCTGTGCGGCCATCGTACAGGTAGGCTTGCGTACGAGTCTCGGTCAAGCCTTTGAGCTTGGCGATATCGTCCGGGAAAGCCAGCTTCAACATGGCACGGATTTCATCTTCGGTCGCACCGTCAAACACGGGGGTCGCGAATGGCATGCCGGTGGTGAGGTTTTGCGCCATTTCCAACAGTTGCTCGTCGGTGAGTTGAGTCAAGTCTTCCTTGCGGCCGGTCGAGTTGTAGATCTCTTCGAGGAACTTGCGCAGTTCGGCCACGCGGGACTCAGTTTGCAACATGTCGCCAATGCGCTGGCCAATGCCTTTGCCAGCCCAACCCAAGTGAACCTCAAGCACCTGGCCAACGTTCATCCGTGAAGGCACGCCCAGCGGGTTCAGCACGATGTCACACGGTGTGCCATCGGCCATGTGCGGCATGTCTTCCACCGGCACAATCTTCGACACCACACCCTTGTTACCGTGACGGCCGGCCATCTTGTCACCCGGTTGCAGGTGACGTTTGACCGCAACATACACCTTGACCATCTTCAGCACGCCTGCGGGCAAATCGTCACCCTGCGTGAGCTTCTTGCGCTTTTCTTCAAAAGCCAGGTCAAAACTGTGGCGGGTTTGTTCGTTGGAGTTCTTGATGCTTTCCAACTGCACCGACACATCGTCCTCAGCCGGACGGATGTCAAACCAGTGGTAACGGTCAACCGAGGCCAGATAGGCCTTGTCAATCTTGGTGCCCTTGGCCAATTTTTGCGGACCACCATTGGCAACCTTACCAACCAACAGTTTCTCAATCCGGTCGAACGCATCGTTTTCCACAATCCGGAGCTGATCGTTCAGGTCCAGGCGGAAGCGTTTCAGTTCGTCGTCAATGATCTGTTGAGCGCGACGGTCGCGAACAATGCCTTCACGGGTGAAGACCTGCACGTCAATCACGGTGCCTTGTGAGCCCTGATCAACACGCAACGAGGTGTCTTTCACATCGCTGGCTTTTTCACCGAAGATGGCGCGCAACAGTTTTTCTTCAGGCGTCAGGGTGGTCTCGCCTTTGGGTGTGACCTTGCCGACCAGCACATCGCCGGGTTGCACTTCTGCACCGACGTAGATGATGCCGGATTCGTCCAGACGGTTGAGCTGTTGCTCGCTCAGGTTCGGAATGTCGCGTGTGATTTCTTCGGCACCCAGTTTGGTGTCGCGTGCCATCACCACCAGTTCCTCGATATGGATCGAGGTGTAGCGGTCTTCAGCCACGACACGTTCACTGATCAAAATCGAATCTTCGAAGTTGTAACCGTTCCAGGTCATGAAGCCAATCAGCATGTTCTGACCGAGCGCCAATTCACCCAGATCGGTGGAGGCACCGTCGGCAATCACATCACCCTTGGCCAGCCGGTCGCCTTTTTTCACAATCGGGCGTTGGTGGATATTGGTGTTCTGGTTGGAACGTTGGTACTTGATCAGGTTGTAGATGTCCACACCGACTTCACCAGCGTGTGCTTCGGCGTCATTGACACGCACCACCACACGGGTTGCGTCAACATAGTCCACCACACCACCCCGAGTCGCGGTCACCACAGTACCAGAGTCAACGGCAGCCACACGCTCAATACCCGTTCCCACCATCGGTTTTTCCGGACGCAGCACGGGCACCGCTTGACGTGACATGTTGGCACCCATCAAGGCGCGATTCGCATCATCGTGCTCAAGGAACGGCACCAAAGAAGCCGCCACCGACACGATCTGCGCAGGCGACACGTCCATGTACTGCACACGCTCTGAGCCCACCAAAATGGACTCACCCGCTTCCCGCGCTGAAATCAAATCACCCGTCAGGCGACCTTCCTTGTCAAGCGCGGCGTTGGCCTGGGCGATCACATACTTGCCTTCTTCGATCGCCGAGAGGTAGTCGATGTCCATCGTGACCTTGCCATCCACCACACGGCGGTAGGGCGTTTCGATGAAGCCGTACTCATTCAAGCGTGCATACAGCGCCAACGAGTTAATCAGACCAATGTTTGGACCTTCAGGCGTTTCAATTGGGCAGACACGACCGTAATGGGTCACGTGCACGTCTCGCACTTCGAAACCTGCACGCTCGCGCGTCAGACCACCTGGGCCAAGGGCAGACACCCGGCGTTTGTGGGTGATTTCCGACAGCGGATTGGTCTGATCCATGAACTGGGACAGCTGCGATGCACCGAAGAATTCCTTCAGCGCTGCCGAGATCGGCTTGCTGTTGATCAAGTCATGCGGCATCAAGGGCTCTTGCTCGGCTTGACCCAAGCGCTCTTTGACGGCTTTCTCGATACGTGCCAGACCCATGCGGTATTGGTTTTCAGCCAATTCACCAACACAGCGAACACGGCGATTACCCAAATGGTCAATATCGTCTACTTCGCCGTGACCGTTGCGCAGGTCAACCAAGATCTTGACAACCGCCAAAATATCTTCGTTGGTCAACACCATCGGTCCGGTTGACTCAGGACGGCCCATCTTGGCGTTGAACTTCATACGACCAACGCGAGACAGGTCATAAGTGTCTGGGTTGTAGAACAGGCGCTGGAACAAAGCTTGCACAGCGTCTTCTGTTGGCGGCTCGCCAGGGCGCATCATGCGATAGATGGCCACGCGAGCTGCAAACTCATCCACTGTTTCATCAGTGCGCAGAGTTTGAGAGATGTAAGCGCCTTGATCCAGTTCATTGGTGTAGATACAAGCCAAGTCTTGCACACCTGCTGTGCGCAGCTTTTTAAGCAACAACTCGGTCAATTCTTCGTTGGCCTTGGCCAGGATCTCACCGGTATCGGCATCAACAACATTGCGCGCAACGACACGACCAATCAAAAAGTCTTCAGGAACAGACACATGGGTGGTTCCCGTTTGCTCCAACTCACGGGTGTGGCGAGCGGTGATGCGTTTGTCCTTGGCCACCACAACCTTGCCGGATTTGTCGGTGATGTCAAAACGCGCGACTTCGCCGCGCAAACGCTCAGCGACAAATTCCATTTGTGCGCCGCTGTCCATCAGGCGGAAGTTGTCGTTGACGAAGAAATTAGCCAAGATCGACTCGTGATTGAGCCCAATCGCCTTCAACAGAATCGTCACCGGCATCTTGCGACGGCGATCTACCCGGAAATACAGGATGTCTTTGGGATCAAACTCAAAGTCAAGCCACGAACCACGGTAAGGAATAATGCGCGCAGAGAACAGCAACTTACCAGAGCTGTGTGTTTTGCCTTTGTCATGCTCAAAGAAAACACCTGGAGAGCGGTGCAACTGGGACACGATCACGCGCTCAGTGCCGTTAATCACAAAGGAGCCCTTATCGGTCATCAAGGGCACTTCGCCCATGTACACCTCTTGCTCTTTGACTTCCTTAACCACCTTATTTTGCGTGGTAGAAGATTCGCGGTCATAAATGATCAATTGCACCTTAGCACGCACTGCCGATGCGTAGGTCAAGCCACGGGTTTGGCATTCACGGACATCAAACGCCGGTTTAGCCAAGTTGTACTCGAGGTACTTCATCTCCACAAAGCCGTTGTGCGAGACGATTGGGAAGGCTGCACTGAACGCGGCCTGCAGGCCTTCGGTCGAACGCTTCTTGGGAGCAACATCAGCTTGCAAAAATGCGGTGTACGCATCTTTTTGCATCTGCAACAGGTAAGGGATTTCGAGTACGCTGTCGCGATTTCCAAAATTTTTACGAATTCGTTTGCGTTCGGTGTATGAGTAAGCCATGAAATCTCCGGGCAACTGAGGAACCTGGCGGGTCCTGGACGACTTTTTTCTTGGCGATTGGCCGCTACCAATCTATGGCGGACGGTTACACATTGCATGCAACCCGAACCAAGGCATCTTCTTCTGTCGGGGTGAGAAGACACTGAAAAACAATTTCCGGATATCCGTCAGCCAACCGCATGGTTCACTAAAAAATACCCAACATCGCTTTACGGTGTGTTCTTTAGAAACACCAAAGGCTGGAGGCCTTTCACAGCACTCCAGCCCCTTGACTTACCTCAATTACTTGAGTTCAGCCTTAGCACCAGCGTCAACCAGTTTCTTCAAAGCGGCATCAGCATCAGCCTTGGCAACGCCTTCCTTGACGTTCTTCGGTGCGCCATCAACCAGGTCCTTGGCTTCTTTGAGACCCAGGCCAGTGATTTCGCGCACGGCCTTGATGACGGAAACCTTGTTGGCACCTGCGTCAAGCAGCACAACATTGAATTCAGTCTTTTCTTCAGCAACTGCAGCAGCAGCGCCGCCACCAGCAGCGGGTGCAGCCATGGCGGCAGCGCTCACGCCAAATTTCTCTTCGATGGCTTTCACCAAGTCGTTGAGTTCCATGACCGTCATGCTGTCGAGCGCGGTCAAAAATGCGTCTTTATCGAATGCCATTTTGATTTCCTAACAATATTGATTACTAAATGCTGCGAGCGGATCAGGCCGCGACAGCTTCGGCGGGCGCTTCTGCACCGCCGCCTTTTTGCTCAGCCAAAGCCGCCAGCACGCGCGCGGTGCGCGAAATAGGCGACTGCATCAAGCCCAGCAATTGCGCCAACAGCACTTCCTTGGAAGGAATGCTTGCCAACTGCTTCACGCCCTCGACGTCCAGAGCTTTACCGCCGTATGCACCACCACGAATCACCAACTTTGCGTTGGTCTTCGCGAATTCGGACACCACCTTAGCGGCAGCGACTGCATCTTCAGAAAAGCCATAGATCAACGGACCGGTCATCTGCGCAGACACCACCTCAAAGCTGCTACCAGCAACAGCACGACGAGCCAAGGTGTTTTTCAACACACTCAAACTAACTCCGTTGCTGCGCGCGGTTGAGCGCAATTTGGTCATGTCGGCAACCGTGATACCCCGGTATTCCGCAATCACGAGCGTTTGAGCTTTAGCGGCGAGGCCAGTCACATCACTGATGACCGCTTCTTTCTCACTGCGATTTAAACTCAAGGTCTACTCCTTCAAAATGTGTCTCCGGACCATGATCGAGTCACACTCCTTTGACACGCCACATTTCAGCGACCAACTGTTAAGAAAAACGATTCTTTAGCAGCGGGGTCGCCATCTGCGTTGGCGATCTGTTCATTAAGCGCAAACCCATACAAAACATGGAATGCGCACCAACGGTCTTGGATGGCCTGCTGGCGCTTTTACGCACAAGCAACCCACCACGTCAGGCGCTCATTGACGAGCGCCCAATTCTTTCATCAAGCACCAATGGTTTGCAGATCAACGCGGACGCCCACACCCATGGTGCTAGACACTGCGACTTTGCGCAAATACAACCCTTTGCTGGTCGCAGGCTTAGCCTTCGACAAAGCATCAACGAGCGCAGCCAAGTTGCCTTGCAACTTGTCGCTATCGAATGAGCGACGACCAATGGTGGAATGAACGATACCAGCCTTGTCAACGCGGAATTGCACTTGACCCGCCTTGGCGTTGCGAACAGCCGTAGCGACGTCAGGTGTCACCGTTCCAACTTTAGGATTAGGCATCAACCCGCGCGGGCCAAGAATCTGACCCAAGGTACCCACAATACGCATAGCATCAGGAGCAGCAATCACCACGTCAAAGGGCATATCGCCCGCCTTGACCATGGCCGCCAGATCATCCATACCAACAATATCTGCACCTGCAGCCTTGGCTTCTTCTGCCTTAGCACCTTGCGCAAAAACGGCAACACGCTTGGTCTTGCCGGTGCCATGTGGGAGCACCACTGCGCCACGCACCACTTGGTCGGATTTCTTAGCATCAATACCCAGCTGAACAGCCACATCGATCGACTCATCGAACTTTGCATTGGCACATTCTTTGACCAAACCGAGCGCATCACCCAATGCGTACAACTTGCCGCTGTCGACCTTACCTTGGAAGGCCTTTTGTTTCTTAGTCAAGCGTGACATTTAGACACCCTCCACATTCACGCCCATCGAGCGAGCTGAACCAGCAATGGTCCGAACAGCTGCATCCATATCAGCAGCGGTCAGATCCTTCATCTTGGTCTTGGCGATTTCTTCGAGCTGAGCACGAGTAATCTTGCCGACCTTGGTTTTCAATGCGTTAGCAGAACCCTTGTCGATCTTGATGGCCTTCTTGATCAGGATAGATGACGGAGGCGATTTGATGACAAAAGTAAAACTTTTATCTGCAAAGGCTGTGATCACCACCGGCAAGGGCAGACCTGGCTCAACACCTTGGGTTTGCGCGTTGAACGCTTTGCAAAACTCCATAATGTTCAAGCCACGTTGACCCAATGCAGGGCCAATGGGGGGGGATGGATTGGCTTTACCTGCTGGCACTTGCAGCTTGACAAAACCGACGATTTTTTTCGCCATGGTTCACTCCTAACGGGTCTTAACGCCTCGGCTTGCTTTCAACAAACCTAAGCTCCCCGGTGTTAACGACTCATTTTCAGCATCCGCACCGAGTCGAAAAGCGCGAACGTTTTGATCGGCCAGCCGGAGGTCACCCCAGCTCACCCAACAATTAACCTACTCAGGTTTTTTCAACCTGTGAAAATTCAAGCTCAACTGGCGTTGAACGACCAAAAATCGTTACAGCCACTCGAACTTTGCTTTTTTCGTAATTAACCTCTTCCACCGAACCATTGAAGTCGGCAAATGGCCCTTCCTTGACCCGAACAAACTCGCCCACCACAAACTCAACTTTGTGACGCGGCTTGTCGGTACCCTCCTGCATTTGACTGACGATTTTCAAAACCTCAGCTTCAGAAATTGGCGCAGGGCGAGTCTTACCACCACCCACAAAACCAGTGACCTTGTTGGTGTGTTTCACCAAATGCCAGGTGTCATCGTCCATAACCATTTCAACAAGAACATACCCAGGAAAGAACTTTCGCTCAGTGGTCTTCTTCTGGCCATTCTTGATCTCAACAACCTCTTCCATCGGAACAAGCAGTCGCCCAAATTTGGACTGCATGCCCGCCCGATTGATGCGCTCAAGGATATTCCGCTCAACGGCCTTCTCCATGCCAGAGTAAGCATGAACAACATACCATCGCAAATCGGGATTGGTAGGTGCGGTAGCCAGCGTCTGCGCCGCCGTGGGCACCCCCGGGGTAGGCTCTACTACAACATCGTTCATTATTTTTTCCATCCAAGGATCAGGTCGTAAAAAACCCATTCAAGCGTTTTGTCGGTCAACCACAAAAACAACGCCATGACAAACACAAACCCGAACACATACAAGGTCATCTGAATAGCCTCGCGACGCGTAGGCCAAACAACCTTCTTGATCTCGCGAACCGAGTCCTGACCAAAGGCAATCAACGATTTACCAGACTCAGAAGTCAAAAATATGACAACAGCAACCGCCAGCCCCACCAGCAAACCCAACCACTGAAAAAGCGGCCCTTGCTTACTGAAAATATAGTATGCAGCCAACGACAAAATCACCAAGATAGCAGCCGCAGCCAGCTTGGCTTTGTCTGCAGTGGTGTTAACGGTTTGAACTTGTGGAGTAGCCATTTGTCAGTTGTTATCTAGCTTATGAATCAGCCATTATTTGGCGCTTTCCAGACGCACAAGCCCGCCGTTTTCACAGCGGGCTCATATAAGCCACCTCTTGGCCAAATCAGGTGGCAGGGGCAGTAGGAATCGAACCTACAACCTTCGGTTTTGGAGACCGACGCTCTGCCAATTGAGCTATACCCCTACGTTAATTAAGCAAGAATCTTAGCAACCACACCGGCACCAACCGTCTTGCCACCTTCACGGATAGCAAAGCGCAGGCCTTCTTCCATGGCAATCGGGGCAATCAGCTTGACCGTGATAGACACGTTGTCACCAGGCATCACCATTTCTTTGCCTTCTGGCAGTTCAATGGCACCAGTCACGTCAGTCGTACGGAAGTAGAACTGAGGACGGTAGTTGCTGAAGAACGGGGTGTGACGGCCACCTTCGTCTTTGGACAGCACATAGACTTCACCTGTGAAGTGGGTGTGCGGCTTGATGGAGCCCGGCTTGCACAGCACTTGACCGCGTTGGACGTCTTCGCGCTTGGTGCCGCGCAACAAGATACCGACGTTGTCACCTGCTTGACCTTGGTCGAGCAGTTTGCGGAACATTTCCACGCCAGTGCAGGTGGTCTTTTGGGTGTCATGGATGCCGACGATTTCAATTTCTTCGCCGACTTTGATGATGCCGCGCTCAATCCGGCCGGTCACCACAGTGCCACGACCAGAGATAGAGAACACGTCTTCCACAGGCATCAAGAAAGCACCGTCCACAGCGCGTTCAGGCGTGGGGATGTAGCTATCGAGAGCAGCTGCGAGTTTGAAGATGGAACCTTCACCGAGGTCGCCTTTGTCGCCTTCCATGGCCAGCTTGGCTGAGCCGTGGATGATGGGGGTGTCATCGCCTGGGAAGTCATACTTGTCCAGGAGTTCGCGCACTTCCATTTCAACGAGTTCGAGCAGTTCAGCGTCATCCACCATGTCGCACTTGTTCAGGTAGACGATGATGTAAGGCACACCCACTTGGCGAGCCAACAGGATGTGTTCACGGGTTTGAGGCATCGGGCCGTCAGCAGCGGAGCACACCAAGATGGCACCGTCCATTTGAGCCGCGCCGGTGATCATGTTTTTCACATAGTCAGCGTGTCCAGGGCAGTCAACGTGCGCATAGTGACGGTTTTCGGTTTCGTATTCAACGTGCGCGGTGTTGATGGTGATACCACGGGCTTTTTCTTCGGGCGCCGCATCGATTTGGTCGTAAGCCTTGGCTTGACCACCAAATTTGGCTGCCAACACGGTGGTGATGGCTGCAGTCAGAGTGGTTTTGCCATGGTCAACGTGACCAATGGTGCCCACGTTGACGTGGGGCTTGGTGCGTGTGAATTTTTCTTTTGCCATTTTTCAGTTCCTTAAAAGAGCAATGCCCGTGGATTGGTTTAATGTTTGCATTTCGTCACAGGTTCCCTTGCCACGGGCAGCTCGGGGTGCGAAATCGCAGACAGATTCTTTTATTTAGCGCGCGCTGCCATGATGGCTTCGGAGACATTACGCGGTGCTTCCGTGTAATGCTTGAATTCCATCGTGTAAGTTGCACGCCCTTGAGACATGGAGCGCAGGGTTGTCGAGTAGCCAAACATTTCAGACAGAGGCACTTCAGCCTTGATGGCTTTGCCACCACCGACCATGTCTTCCATGCCCTGAACCATACCGCGGCGTGAGGACAAATCGCCCATCACGTTACCGGCGTAGTCTTCCGGGGTTTCGACTTCAACCGCCATCATCGGCTCAAGAATCACCGGACCGGCCTTGCGGCAGCCTTCCTTGAAGCCAAAAATCGCAGCCATCTTGAACGCGAGTTCGTTCGAGTCCACATCGTGGTACGAACCGAAGTGCAGCGTGACCTTGACGTCAACCACGGGATAGCCAGCCAACACACCTTGGGTAACGGCTTCGTGGATACCCTTTTCGACCGCAGGAATGTATTCACGAGGAACCACACCGCCCTTGATCGCATCAACAAACTCGATACCCTTACCAGCTTCATTCGGCTCAATCTTCAGAACCACATGGCCATACTGACCTTTACCGCCCGACTGACGCACGAATTTGCCTTCAGCATCTTCAATGGTCTTGCGGATGGTTTCGCGGTAGGCGACCTGCGGCTTACCCACGTTGGCTTCCACACCGAATTCGCGCTTCATGCGGTCCACGATGATTTCCAAGTGAAGCTCACCCATACCACCGATCAATGTCTGCCCAGACTCTTCGTCGGTCTTAACACGGAATGACGGATCTTCCTGAGCCAAACGCTGCAAGGCAATGCCCATCTTTTCCTGATCAGCCTTGGTCTTGGGCTCAACAGCCTGCGTGATCACCGGCTCTGGGAATACCATGCGCTCCAACATAATGACCGCGCTTGGATCACACAATGTTTCACCAGTAGTCACATCTTTCAAGCCAATGCAAGCAGCAATGTCGCCAGCAACAATTTCGCTGACTTCTTCGCGCTTGTTAGCATGCATTTGCACGATACGACCAATACGCTCTTTCTTCCCGCGAATTGGGTTGTAAACCGTGTCACCCTTGGTCAGCACGCCGGAGTAAACGCGCACGAACGTCAATTGCCCAACAAATGGGTCGGTCATCAACTTGAAGGCCAACGCCGAGAATTTCTCATTGTCATCCGCCTTACGAGTCGTTTCCTTTTCTTCCTCATCAAAACCAACCACTGGCGGCACATCCAACGGAGAGGGCATGAGCTCAATCACCGCATCAAGCATGCGCTGAACACCCTTGTTCTTGAACGCCGTGCCACACAACATCGGCTGAATTTCACAAGCGATCGTCCGCGTGCGCAGGCCAAAGGTAATTTCAGCTTCAGACAAATCACCTTCTTCAAGGTATTTGTTCATCAACTCTTCATTGGCTTCAGCTGCTGCTTCAACCATCTTTTCACGCCACTCTTTGGCCTTTTCCAGCAAATCGGCTGGGATTTCTTCATAATTGAACTTCATGCCTTGAGAAGCCTCATCCCAGATGATGGCCTTCATCTTGCGCAGATCAACCACACCCGTAAAACCTTCTTCAGCACCGATCGGAATCACGATTGGCACCGGGCTGGCTTTCAGACGCAACTTCATCTGATCAACAACTTTGTAGAAATTGGCCCCGGTACGATCCATCTTGTTCACAAAGGCAAGGCGTGGCACCTTGTACTTGTTAGCCTGGCGCCACACGGTTTCAGACTGAGGCTGAACACCACCCACAGCGCAGTACACCATGCAAGCACCGTCAAGCACGCGCATAGAACGCTCGACTTCAATCGTGAAGTCAACGTGACCGGGGGTATCAATGATGTTGATGCGATGCTCTTGGAAAGAGGACTCCATCCCCTTCCAGAAGCAGGTGGTCGCAGCCGAGGTGATCGTGATACCACGCTCTTGCTCTTGCTCCATCCAGTCCATGGTGGCCGCACCGTCGTGCACTTCACCAATTTTGTGGTTCACACCGGTATAAAAAAGAATGCGCTCGGTGGTAGTTGTTTTACCGGCGTCAATGTGAGCCGAAATGCCGATGTTGCGGTAGCGCTCAATGGGGGTATGGCGGGCCATGATGGATCCTTGGTTGATCGATGTTTTCAAACTACTACGCCGCTAGAGGCTTTTGACCTCAGCGGCGCAGGGAGCAGGCTTCAAACCAAACAGTCTTGCAGGCAGTATTCAGAACACAACCAGAGACCGCAACGACGCATGAAACCTGCGCAGTAACCGCTGATTAGAAGCGAAAATGAGAGAAAGCCTTATTGGCTTCAGCCATGCGGTGAACTTCGTCACGCTTCTTCATGGCACCACCACGACCCTCTGTAGCCTCCAGCAACTCATTAGCCAGACGCAAAGCCATGGACTTCTCACCGCGCTTGCGGGCAGCTTCCTTGATCCAGCGCATGGACAAAGCCAAGCGACGAACCGGACGCACTTCCACCGGAACCTGGTAGTTAGCACCACCAACACGGCGGGACTTCACCTCAACCAATGGCTTGACGTTGTTGATAGCCACGGTAAACGCTTCGAGAGCGTCTTTATCAGGGTGCTTCTTGGCAATTTGCTCCAACGCACCATAAATGATGCGTTCAGCAATAGCCTTCTTGCCGCCCTCCATGATCACGTTCATGAATTTGGACAGCTCAACATTGCCGAACTTAGGATCCGGCAGGATTTCACGTTTAGGGACTTCGCGACGACGTGGCATTTTTCACCTCTATTGCTTCAGTTGGTGTTTCAACAACACCGCGAGAGTTAACAAATAAGACTCTCACTTACTCGACCCGAACCTTGGGTCACTACGTTTGCCGACTGCGCCACGCAGCAACAAACACCTCTTAAACAAACAAACCGAAAGCTTATTTAGCCTTAGGACGTTTTGCACCGTATTTGGAACGCGATTGCTTGCGATCTTTCACGCCTTGCAAATCGAGCGAACCACGCACGATGTGGTAACGCACACCAGGCAAATCCTTGACACGACCGCCACGAACCAGCACCACGCTGTGTTCCTGCAGGTTGTGGCCTTCACCGCCGATGTAAGAAATCACCTCAAACCCATTGGTCAAGCGCACTTTGGCAACTTTACGCAAAGCCGAATTAGGCTTCTTGGGAGTGGTGGTGTAGACGCGAGTGCAAACACCGCGACGTTGTGGAGAATTTTCCATCGCCGGGCTTTTGGACTTGATCGTTTCGACCGCGCGCCCCTGACGAATTAACTGGTTAATGGTTGGCACCTGAGCCTCCTAATGACTAAACGTCCCTAAACGCTTAAAAAACATGAAAATAACGAGAACGTGAACCCCTTCGGAAATTCCGAAAAGCCCTCTACTATATCAGGTGGGCCGATAGAGGGCAATGGTCTTTACTTGATCCACAGCCGCAAGGCATCCCAGGCTCGACCAATAACGCCTGCTTGCTCAACTTCTTGCAAGGCCAAAAGAGGCACTTCAGCCACCACTTGGCCCTGCGTGCTTACTTTGAGTGTGCCAACGGCTTGCCATTTGGTCAATGGCGCGACCAGCGGGTCGGGGCGAGCCACCTCCGTCGTCAATTTGCCGCTGCTACCAACGGGCACAGCCACAATGATTGGACGAGGTTGCCCCAAACCAACGGTCGCCTGCGTGCCTTTCCAGATGGAAGGCGTCACCACCGCTTGGTTGCCATCAAACAGTTTGACGGACTCAAATGCGGTGTACCCCCAGTTCAACAGCTTTTGCGACTCGTTGGCACGGGCGTTCTCACTGGCAGCCCCGAGCAGGACCGACAACAAGCGCCGGCTTCCAACACCCGCCACATCACGGCGTGCTGTGGCGACGAGACAAAAACCGGCTGCATCGGTATAACCCGTCTTCAAACCGTCCACCGTAGGGTCGCGAAATAACAACGAATTACGGTTGCTGTCATTGGCAGCAGGGGTACCCGGATAGCGGTAGTGCTTGATCGCGTAATAGGTCACATAGTCTGGGAAGTCGTGCATCAACCGGGTGGCCAGCACGCTGAGGTCACGCGCGGTGGTGGTGTGGCCCGCTTCAGCCAAGCCTTCAGGGTTTTTGTAGCTGGTGGACTTCATGCCAAGGATCTTGGCCTGTTCGTTCATCATTTTCACAAAACGCTCAACACTGCCACCCACCCCTTCAGCCAGCGCCATGGTGGCATCGTTGCCACTTTGCACAATCATGCCCTTGATCAGATCCTCCACCGGCACCTGCATCTTCGGGTCGATGAACATGCGCGAGCCAGGCATTTTCCAGGCACGCTCGCTCACCGGCAGGGTTTGTTTGAGGTCGATTTTTTGGTTACGCAAAGCATCAAACACCAAATAGGCCGTCATCAGCTTGGTTAACGAGGCTGGCTCCACCGGCATGTCGATGTCTTTTTGCGCCAGGATCTGATTCGCCGTCACATCCAACAGCACATACGAACGGGCAGCGATCTCAGGCGCTTGCAGGGTTTGCGCTGCCGCGCTCAAGGCAACCCAGGCAGCGAGCGTCAATAAGATTTTCTTCATGAGAAGGAAGATGTTGATTCGCCCATTGGCCGGCCACGAAGTACTACGATTAATATAGCTAGAAGCCCTTTATCAATAAGGGCCAGAGCGCAAAATGCTTCAAAACAACTCAGTGCCCCACGTCTGGCGGCACCAGCAGGCGTTCAACCACCTTCCCCTGTTTCAGATGGGACTCAACGATCTCTTCAATATCTGCCTTGTCCACATAGCTGTACCAGACGGCTTCAGGGTAAACCACCGCCACGGGGCCAGCGGCGCAGCGGTCCAAACAACCCGCCTTGTTCACACGCACCTGGCCAGGCCCGGACAAGCCAGCAGATTTGACCAAGACCTTGCAATGCTCAAAAGCGCCTTGGGCGTCAAACTGGGCGCAGCTGCCTTGACCGTTGGTCCGCTCATTGGTACAGAAAAAAATGTGCCGCTGAAAATAACTGGCTGCAGGCTGGTCAGTGGCAGGGCCGAGGGAGGTGGGATGTGTCATGCCCGGATTTTAGGTGCGCGGCTCTTTTCCCCACACCCGGCTCAACACGTACAGCAGCGCCGCAAATGGCCACAACCAGCCCAGCCACTGGGCCAGTCCGTGAAAACGGATGAAGCGACCCTGCTCCCACATGAACAGCGTCTGCTCAAAATAAGGATCGGTCGAGGTCTGATTGATCAAGCTCAAATACACCCCCAACGCCAGCACGGCCAAGGCGGCTGCGGCGCGCGGCGGCGCGGTCAACAAGAGCGCCAACATCACCAGCGCAACGACCAATGCCCCGCGCACCGATTCGTTCAGCCAGATCCAGGCGTGTTCTGGCCCAAAACTGAGTGCCGCGCTCAGACCGCTAACGCCGACGCCCAACGCCACCATCCAGCTCAAAAACCACAGGCGCTTGCCCGCCTGGCGAATGATGCAATACCCCAACAACCCCGGAATCACCAAGCCCAGCAGCACACACAACCACTCGGTCACCGGCAGCAAGGGCTGCAATTCAATGTCTCGCACAGGCAACCATTCCAGGAAAGGGCTGTCGGCCAGCCAATCTGCCAGAGATGACTCCAATCGCTCCATCACCTGCCCCAAACCGAACGGAATGGCCGTTGGAAACAACAATGCCAGCGGCCACAGCGCCAGCAGCACCAGCGCACCACGCGTGTCCGACACAAACCAGTTGGCCCGAAAACGGTTCCAGCGCTGCAACACACCCAGTTTTTCCAAGCCCCAGCCCGATAAAGCGCCCAGCACAGCGCCCACAACATTCAGCCCCAAGTCCACATTGGATGGCACCCGCGTCGGCAGGTAAATCTGCAAGGTTTCCATGACCATCGACAAGGCCGTTGCCACCGGTACCGCCAACCAGATGGTCCAGCGCAGATGCGCGGTGCGCAAAGCGCCCAAGGTCATGAAAAAACCCAGCGGCACATACCCCAGCACATTGGAGACCACATCAAACGCCGTCCAGTATTTGGGCAACGGCGCAACCAAAAACAACCAGGCTGGCACGCCCTGGTCACGCCAGCCCATGAATGGGTACAGGCTGGCGTAAACGATCAGCCCGGCATAGACCGCTGCCAAAGGCCATGCGGAGGTCTTGTGCGTAGGCATGCCGGGCTCACAGAAGATAGTTCGGGATCATGCAATCCAGTTTAGGGGAGAAAACAACAGGCGAAAAAAAACCCCAGCACAGGGCTGGGGTGGTAAGCCTATTTGCTGTCACACATCAAGGCCCCGCTCAGGGAGGAAAAGCGGGGGGCAGTAAACTGCCCGGGTCGTAATTTAACAAAGATTTAACCTTGTTTCAAGTCAAGACCAAAATAATGTCTTTACGACGAAAAAATCAAGTAAAGGAATTTAAAACATGACTCCCTACGCGTCTTATCCCCTTGGCCGTGCGCGCCGGCTGCGCCGCGACAGTTTTACCCGCAATCTGGTCCGAGAACATGCGGTGACTGCCAACGATTTGATTTACCCGGTGTTTGTTGTTGATGGCACACAGCAGCGCCAATCCGTGCTGTCGATGCCCGGCGTGGAGCGCCTGAGCCTGGACCTGCTGCTGCCCGTGGCGGAAGACTGCGTGAAGTTGGGCATCCCGGTGATGGCGTTGTTTCCGGTGATTGACCAGTCATTAAAAACCCCTGACGGCCGCGAAGCCCTCAACCCTGACGGTCTGGTGCCACGGGTGGTGCAGGCCCTCAAAAAAGAGTTTCCTGGACTCGGCGTCATGTGCGACGTGGCGCTGGACCCCTACACCAGCCACGGCCAAGACGGTCTGATTGACCCCGACCCGGCCGAAGACGGCTACATCATGAACGAACCCACCGTCGAGATGCTGGTCAAACAAGCGCTGACACAAGCCGGTGCCGGGGCCGACATCGTGGCCCCCAGCGACATGATGGACGGCCGCATTGGCGCGGTGCGCCAGGCTTTGGAAGCCAACCACTTCATCCACACCCGCATCATGGCCTACAGCGCCAAGTACGCGTCGGCCTTCTACGGCCCCTTCCGCGACGCGGTGGGTTCGGCCGTCAACCTGGGCAAGAGCAACAAGAAAACCTACCAGATGGACCCCGGCAACAGCAACGAAGCCCTGCGCGAAGTGGCGCTGGACATTGCCGAAGGCGCCGACATGGTGATGGTCAAGCCCGGTTTGCCCTATCTGGACATCGTGCGTCGTGTCAAAGACGAGTTCCAGGTTCCCACCTTCGCCTACCAGGTGTCGGGCGAATACGCCATGATCAAGGCCGCAGCGCAAAACGGCTGGCTCGACCACGACGCCGTCATGCTGGAAAGCCTGCTGGCCTTCAAGCGCGCAGGCGCGGATGGCGTGCTCACCTACTTTGCCCGGGATGCCGCCCGGTTGCTCAATAAGTAATAGCACCTAGCCCTTTATACATAAGGGCTAGAGCACAATTTCTTATATAAAACTGGCATGCGCATCTTCGCCATCCACGCGGGCAGCGTGACCGAAAACCTCACCACCGCGCTGGATGCCCTGAGCCTGCCCGCCAACGGCTTTTTGTGGCTGAGCTGCACCCGCACCGAGTTTGGGGAATTACAACTGGCACTGCAGGCCACGCTGCAACGGTTGTGTGGCCTGCAACTGATGAACCTGCATGTGTCTGACCTGCTGAACCAGCAGCTGCCATCACGCTACGACTACACCTCGCAATATGACCTGTTGGTGTTTCGCCGTCTGGCCGAAACGCCGGGCGTTGCCACATCAGCCGCGGCCGCGCCGCTGGTCGCCAAGCGGGGTGGTCCGCCGCTGCTGCGGCGCATCGACACCCGTGCGGTGGGACTGGTGGTGTTTGACCAACTCTTGTTGACGGTGCACCCGGAAGACTGCGGCCTGCGCGACAGTTATGCGCAGCGCCTGCTGGCAGCCGGGGGCAGCCCGGCGTCGGTCCCGGGCACCCCGCCCGATGGCCACGCGCCGGGTGTGCGCGACTTGCCCGCCAGCTCGGCCGACCTGATGCTGCGCATCGTCAACCACATGGTGGATGGTTTCCTGGCCTTGCGCCGCGAACTCAGCCACCAACTGGATCACTGGCAAACCGAGTTGATTGACCCCAAGACCCGTTTTGCCAACTGGCGCACCGTGTTGGACGCACGCCAGACCCTGCACCAGCTCGAAGAAGTCTGTGACGACCAGCGCAACGCCATCCAGGACTGGATCGAGGCCCTGAAGACCTGGCCGCAGAGCGAGGGCCATCAGGGCCAGCAAGAACGCGACCTGCTGCAGGTGCGCAGCCGTGACGTGCTGGAACACATTGACCGGGTGGTGCACCATGTCGGCCAGCTTGAGCGCAACGCCGAAACTGCGGTGCAAATCCACTTCAACGCGCAGAGCCACCGCACCAACGAGATCATGCGCACCCTGACCGTGCTGACCGCGGTGTTCCTGCCGCTGAACCTCATCGCCGGCATTTTTGGCATGAACTTCGACGCCATTCCGCTGCTACACCGCGTCTACGGCTTTTGGCTGGCGATGGGTGCGATGGGGCTCATCGCCTTGAGCCTGGTCGTCTTTTTCTGGCGCAAGCGTTACCTGGACCGCTCGGCGGCGCGCTAGTTGCTGCTCGCGATGCCCATGTTGATCCTGCTCTTTGCCCTGTGGCTGTTGTGGACGCCCGACCTGGACCGTGCGGCCCTGGAGCGCACCTACCTGGCCGCGCCCACTGACCTGGTTCAGGTGGAGGGAGTCAGGCTGCATGTGCGTGACAGCGGCCCGCGCGACGCGCCAGCGGTACTGATGCTGCACGGTTTTGGCGGCAGCCTGCAGACCTGGGACGCTTGGGCCAAAGACTTGTCCGGGCAGTTTCGGGTGATTCGGCTGGACCTGCCCGGCAGCGGCCTGAGTGCGCCCGACCCCAGCGGTGACTACAGCGACGCGCGCTCCATCGAACTGCTTTTGGCGCTGATGGACCAGTTGCACCTGAAACACACCAGCGTGGTGGGCCACTCCATGGGCGGTCGTATTGCCTGGACGCTGGCGGCCACCCATCCGCAGCGTGTGGACAAACTGGTGTTGCTGTCGCCCGATGGCTTTGCCAGCCCCGGCGAAGCCTATGGTGCCAAGCCAGAGGTGCCGATGACGCTGCAGCTGATGCGCTTTACCCTGCCCAAATGGCTGTTGCGCATGAACCTGGAGCCCGCTTACGCCAACAGCGCCACCATGACCGACACGCTGGCCACGCGCTACCACGACCTGATGCTGGCACCCGGCTCTCGCCAAGCGTTGATGGCGCGCCTGCAGCAGCGGGTGCTGGTGGACCCGGTGCCGCTGTTGCAGCAGATCAGCGCGCCGACCCTGCTGCTGTGGGGCAAGCAGGACGCGCTGATCCCGTTTGCCAATTCAGCCGATTACACCCGAGCTATCGCGCACAGCCGCCTGGTGGCACAGGACGACGTCGGCCACCTGCCGCAAGAAGAAGCGCCCGAGTTGTCCTTACCGCCAGTGCGCGCCTTCTTACTTCAAAAAGAATAGCTACCAGCCCTTTACAAACAAGGGCTAGCGCAACTTTTCTTCTAAAAATACCAAAGTGCGTTCATAAGCCAGGGCCGCAGCAGGCGCATTGAAGGCAGCACGGCGGTCACAGTTAAAACCGTGGCTGGCGTCGTACAAATGCACCGCCACCTCGGGATGCGCCAGCCGGAAGGCATCAACACCGTCCAGCGCAATCGAGGCATCGTGCTGGGCAAAGTGCGCCAGCACCGGCACCTTGGGCGTGCGGGCGATCTCCGCCGCCAGCGTCATGCCACCGCCGTAGTACGGCACTGCCGCCGCAATACCCGACAGTTCACAAGCGGCACGCCAGGCCAGCAACCCGCCCCAGCAGTACCCGACCACCGCCACCTTGTGCGAAGCCACGCCGGCACCGGCATGGTCCGCCGTGGCCTGGATGTCGCTGAGCACACCGGGGGCGGGCAGCGCCTCGACCAGCGCCTTGAGCGCCACACCGGCGGAAATGTCTTCTGGGGTGTAAGCCATTTCAATGCCAGTCTGAACGCGGTGGAAGGTGGACGGCGCCAACGCCAGATACCCTTGCGCGGCAAAACCGTCAGCCACGGCGCGGATGTGCCCGTTGACACCGAATATCTCCTGCAAAACCACCACGGCACCGCGCACAGGGCCGGCCGGCTTGGCTTGGTACACCGGGAACCGGAAGCCGTCAGTGGCAGTCAAGTCAATCCAGGACGTCATGAGGGTTCTCCGATCGGGACAAACGGGCATTTTGCATGGTTTGTTGCGGCCCTGCTGGTCAAACCGAATACGATGACAGCATGCAAAAAATACTCCTGATCACCGGTGGCTCACGCGGCATCGGCGCGGCCACGGCCATCCTGGCGGCACAACAAGGCTTTGCTGTGGCCGTGAACTACACCCGCGATACCAAAGCTGCCAATGCGGTGGTGGCGCAGATCCAGGCCAGCGGCGGCACCGCCATCGCGGTGCAGGCTGATGTGGCCCAAGAAGACCAGGTGCAGGCCATGTTCGCGCAGATCGATACCAAGCTGGGACGATTGACCGCGCTGGTGAACAACGCCGGTGTGGTGGACGTGGCCACCCGGGTCGACAGCATCACGGTGCAACGCCTGCGCCGCATGTTTGACACCAATGTGCTGGGCAGCTTTTTATGTGCCCGCGAAGCCATCCACCGCATGAGCACGCGCTTTGGCGGCAGCGGTGGCGCCATCGTGAATGTCTCCAGCATTGCCGCCAGCCTGGGCAGTGCCGGCCAGTATGTGGATTACGCCGCCAGCAAAGGCGCCATCGACAGCTTCACCATCGGACTGGCCCGGGAACTGGCGCAAGAGGGCATCCGGGTCAACGCGGTGCGCCCCGGCATCATCGACACCGACATCCACGCCAGCGGTGGCCAGCCCGGGCGGGCGCAGCAGTTGGCGTCAACGGTGCCGATGCAGCGCCCGGGCACGGCGCAGGAAATCGCCCAGTCGATCGTCTGGTTACTCTCGGATGCCTCAAGCTACACCACCGGTGCGCTGCTGGACGTGGCTGGCGGGCGTTAAGTGCCATTTCAAAACCCAGGACCCATTCACGCCATGGATTTCAAACCTCTCGTCACCCTGCTGGCCATCGTCAACCCGTTGGCCATCGTGCCGTTTTTCATTCACTACACCCAGGATTTCGACGACGAACAACGGCGGCGCACGGTCCTGATTTCTGCCTTCAGCTGCTTTGTGGTGATTGCCGTCAGCGCGCTGATGGGCCTGCAAATTCTGAAGTTTTTTGGTATCTCGCTGGCCAGCTTTCAGGTTGGCGGTGGCATGTTGCTGCTGACCTCGTCGCTGGCCATGCTCAACGCGCAGCCAGCCGAGGCCAAATCCAATGCTGAGGAAATGAATGACGCCGCCTCTCGCGCCAGCATTGCCGTGGTGCCGCTGACCATTCCGCTGCTGACCGGCCCGGCGACCATGTCAACCGTGGTGATCTATGCCGACAAGGCGAAGAGTGTGCTGCAGCTCACCACCCTGGTGGGCTAT
>Ga0302213_1000363_pt1 | contig 27102 bp, 20 predicted proteins | sample II_Fen_N1_2_FD_194583 | JGI IMG/M metagenome (GOLD analysis project Ga0302213, IMG submission 194583) | Peat permafrost microbial communities from Stordalen Mire near Abisko, Sweden - II_Fen_N1_1 | ecosystem: Environmental > Terrestrial > Soil > Wetlands > Permafrost | place: Sweden: Abisko...
TTTTCAAATGGAACAGGAACTATTTCAATGTGAATGTCAATCCGGTCGAGGAGTGGACCTGAGATTCGACTCAGGTATTTTTGCACAATACCCGGAGCGCAAACACAATCCCGTTCGGGATGATTATAATAACCACATGGACAAGGATTCATGGATGCCACCAACATAAAGCTGGCAGGATATTCAATGGCAAATTTAGCGCGTGAAATACATATTTTGCGATCTTCGAGCGGTTGACGCATTACTTCGAGTACAGTTCTTTTAAATTCTGGAAGTTCGTCGAGAAACAGTACGCCATTGTGGGCAAGCGAAATTTCCCCGGGTTGTGGAAAAGTGCCTCCACCAACCAGTGCTACATCGGATATGGTGTGATGAGGGCTACGGAATGGGCGTTGAGAAATAAGCGACGTATTGCTGTCGATATTACCGGCAACTGAATGGATCTTGGTGGTTTCGAGGGCTTCGTGCAATGTTAGCGGTGGGAGTATGGTGGGTATTCGTTTGGCCAGCATTGATTTTCCGGCTCCGGGAGGTCCTACCATGATTAAATTGTGACCACCGGCAGCGGCCACTTCAAGGGCACGTTTCACGTTTTCCTGGCCTTTTACGTCTGCAAAATTAATTTCCAAATGATTTAGATTGCTGAAAAATTCTTCGCGAGTATTGACAATAGTCGGTTCAAGACTTGATTTTCCTTCAAAAAAATCGATGACTTCAGTTATAGTTTCTACGCCGTAAACGTCTAAGTTGTTCACCACAGCTGCTTCACGTGCATTTTGTTTGGGTAAAATAAATCCTTTAAAACCTTCTTCACGGGCTTTGATAGCAATAGGTAAAACTCCTTTGATGGGTTGTAACCCACCGTCTAATGATAGTTCACCCATTATCACGTATTTTTCCAGTTCTTCAGGGTTTATTTTTTCATCGGCTGCCATAATTCCAATGGCCAAAGGAAGGTCGTATGCAGAGCCTTCTTTGCGAATATCTGCCGGAGCCATATTGATAACGATTTGTTTGCGCGGAAATTTATGTCCGGTATAATCCAGTGCCGAAGCGATGCGTTCATGGCTTTCTTTTACTGCATTATCGGGCAAGCCAACATGCAGAAAGCGGATTCCCTGACTTACATTTACTTCAATTGTAACGATGGTGGCATTTATCCCTTGCACAGCTGCTCCAAAAGTTTTGACCAACATAGAATATTATATTTAAGGTGTTTTTATGTAATTGCACTGCTAAATCCTGTATTGCACGGAGTTAGGACATAATCAAACATATAATTTTGCAAATATAATAAATATTTTCAATGAGTTTAACTGAAAATGAAAAATATTTTATTAGCGTATAAAAATAACAAATTGATAAATAACTCAAACCCCAAAATGAAACTCCCTCAATCTGTACATTATTGGTACAAATTGAGGGAGTAAAGTTAAGAATCTAGGATTATGGGTTTATTTTTCAGCTAAATAGCTTGCAATGCCTTCTTGAGTTGCTATAAGTGCTTTATCACCTTTTTTCCAGTTTGCCGGACAAACTTCGCCATTTTCTTCTGTAAACTGAAGCGCATCAATCATTCTGAGAACTTCATCTACACTACGACCCAGCGGAAGATCATTTACAACTTGGTGACGAACAATTCCTTGTTTGTCAATTAAGAACAAGCCACGATATGCTTTGGGTTCGCCTACTAATACGACATTTCCTTCGTCGTCGTATTCATCAGCTCCAATGAGCACATCATAGTCTTTAGAAATGTTAAGTGATTGATCAACAACCAATGGATATTTTACACCTTTGATTCCACCCTCATTCTGTGGAGTTTGTAACCATTTCCAGTGTGAAAATTCAGAGTCGGTTGAAGCACCAACTAATACGGTGTTACGTGCTGCAAATTCAGCAGATTTTTCTTCAAAAGCAATTAACTCTGTTGGGCAAACAAACGTGAAATCAGCAGGATAAAAGAAAAATACTACATAACTTTTACCAACAAATTGTTCTAACGAGTAATTTTCTACAATTTCGCCTCCGTTAACTACGGCTTTGGCATTGAAAACAGGAGCTTTTTTCCCTACAAGTACTGACATAATTTTATATTTTTAAGTGGTTATAATTTTTATGATACAAAAATAAGCATAAGCATAAACAATACATCATAAAAACCCATAGAGTTTTTTAATATAGTTATTGGAAAAACAAATGAATGGTGAAATTGTTTAGGATTGTGCGTTAAATTGCAAATTCGACAGTTTTATTTGTTGTATGTAATATGCTATAAAACAGCCATTAAATGAGTTTGAAAGAGATTGGGAGAAAATCAGGGTTTATAAATTAGCACGGTGGCATAGGCAGCCATTCCTTCTTGACGACCTACAAATCCTAGTTTTTCGGTAGTAGTTGCTTTGATAGAAATTAACTCAGAGTCAACATTCATCACTTCACCTAAGCAGTTTTGCATGGCTGGGATGTGTGGGTTCAGTTTGGGTTGTTCGGCGCAGACAGTGCAATCAGCATTCCCGAATTCATAACCTTTTGAACGAAGTAAATCCATTGTTCTTTTCAAAAGAATTTTGCTGTCAATATTTTTATATTCACCTGCTGTGTCGGGGAAATGAAAACCGATATCTCGCAGGTTAGCTGCGCCCAACAGGGCATCGCACAGAGCATGAATCAACACGTCTGCATCAGAATGTCCCAGCAACCCAACTGGGTGTTCCAAACGAATGCCACCCAGCCATAATTTGCGGTTGGGTGCAAAAGCATGTACATCATATCCAAAGCCTACACGAGGAAGATTCATTTTTTCTGAAAGTTTTTTACAGGTGAAATGCGTAAAGTCGTTTATGGGTTAATCCTTTTTTACAAGATTTTTAAGTCCCAACATATCAAATGAAATGGTAAATCGCAGTGTCTGATCGAGCGGATTGGTTTGCGAAGTTGAAATTACATAAGCCGCATCTAATTGTACAACACTTAGTTTTACGCCTGCACCTGCAGTGAAGTATTTTCGGTTGCCTTTGTATTTGCTTTCGTTGAAATAACCTCCACGAACAAAGAATTGATTGTTATAACTATATTCAGCACCTATCGACCACATAATTTCATCCAATTTCTCAGCTCCACCACTTGGGGCATACGAGAATGAGTTGAAGATTCCTGATAAAGTGGACATGTTGTTGTAGTCAGTAATGTCTTGTAAAGAAGGATTTAATTTGGGAGTTGGCACCAATAGCTTGTTGATATCGGCACTAAATGAGATTTTGTTGAAATTGTCAATCGGGTAATCGTAGGATGCACCAAGTCTTAGATTCGTTGGGATGAAATTGCTGGAAGCAAAACTATCATACGAAATCTTTGAACCGATGTTTGAGATATTAAGTCCTAATCCTAAAGTTCCTTCAGTCGATGCGAGTGAAAGTGGAGTGCGGTAGTAGGCTGATATGTCAGCAGCTACTGATATGCCCGGATACATTTCAGCCGAGCCCGGAAGATTCTGACCGTTGTTCAAATCAGAATAAATAAACCGTAATGCAACAGCTGCTGAGAGTTTATCGGATAGTTTACGAGAATACGCTCCATCAATGGCAAATTCATTTGGATGGGCTGAGGCTTGTTTGTAACCTAACTGATCCATAATATCAATATCACCCAATGAAAAATAGCGTAATGACATACTGATTGCCTGACGTTGATCTAATTTATAATATCCTGAAGCATAAGCTAAATAAATATCATTCACCAGTTTGCGCAACCAAGGAGTATATGATAAAGAACCACCGGCTTCACTTTCAATGAATGCATATTTTGCCGGATTCCAGTATTGAGAGTTTACATCGGGTGAAGTTGCAGCACCCACATCGCCCATACCACCACCACGGGCATCGGGAGCAATTGCAAGCGAAGGTACAGCTGTAACTATCGGATTGTTAACTACTTGAGCGGAAATAGCAGAAGGCAATAATAACGAAACAACAGCAATTAATATCAATACATCTTTTTTCATTCGGAATTCTTATTTTGAATTTGCAATATTACTAAAAATAATTAAACAGCTAAATTTATAAACGGATTTTTTTGAAATTATTGTTCTAATATCAACATTTTATTGGTTTTAGACGTCACATTGCTATCTGTCGTCTTAATATTTACTCGATACAGATAAATCCCATTTTTCACTTTCTGACCATTGGTTGAGATTAAATCCCATGAAATATTATCGGCATTTGCCTGTGAGAATGACCAAATTTTACGTCCGGTCAAATCAAATATTTCCACTGTTGTACTCAAAATTGTTTCAGGCCTGTCATGTTGTACAATAATGCTAGTATTGCTTTTAACCGGATTTGGATAGTTATAAACCGCGAATATTTGTGGTGCTAATCCGCTGATAACTTCAAATTCAATCGAGCTGGTCGATGAATTATTAAGCAGATCGCTTACTTTAAATGTCAATGTGTGTTTTCCGTTGCTCAGAGCCGGCAATCGGTAAGTGGCTACTCCACTGGTATAGCTATTTGGATCCGATTGAAAATTATCATTCAGAATGTATGATTTTGTCGGGTCGTTATCCAATGTTAATCTTATATCGTGACCTATGCCGCTCCCCATCGTGTTAATTCCATCCTTGTCGCTCAGTTTGGCAATGAACAGGGGTGTTTGATTTACTTTTCCTCCAGAAACAAAGTTTTCGGAATTAAGATATAAATGAGCATTGGGGCCAACGGTATCGGTAGCATAACCGGTATTGGTGCCTCCAATTATGAAGTTTTCAAAATATCCCTGAGCTTCAGCACTATTGTCTTCGTTTTTTGCGTAGTAATTTATTCTTCCGCATCCATAGTTGTATTTAATATCCTTCGGCAACATGAAAGAAAAACTGAATTTACCTTTTTTTACATCAACATTGCCTGCATACAAGGTGTTCGGGCGGTCGTAATAGGACATGCCGCCATCACCATCGTTATTTAGAGTGTTTATTATTTGGAGTTTATCGTAAATGGTCACATGCATTCTTCCATTAAAATTATTAACCGTATTTCCATTGTCATCGGCAATATATCCCTGAATTGTATCTGCAGACATGGCTCGAAGTGTATCCTTACCAAATGTGGTGCTTTTATTTATCTTGGAAGTAATAATTTTATAGTCGGATGGGAAGTTTAGTTTTAAGGCCGGATCACCCATAAAAACATAGGACAATTTATTGATTTCAGTACCTACATTATTTTTAGCATTCATAATTATATCTCCCAGACGGCTTTGTTTTCCGTTTTGTTTTTTAAACAAATATTCGCAAAATAGCTTGTCAAGTGTCAGATTCTGAGAAGCATAAACCGGGCGTGCTGCCGATAATACGCCAATGGCGCCGCCGTTTGGATTCAGTAATAATTGTTCTCCACCGGATATATTCTGAACATCAAATTGCAGAAAATCGCAGGTAGCACCCATAAACATTGGGAGGTGGGTGTTATTCAGATTTTTTACGTCGCTTAGCGACAAAATGGATTCATTGGATAAACCGGTTGCTCCGGCATGACCTGTATAATTAAGCAACAGAATTCCGGACTGAATCAGATTCAGCAATTGAGTCTTAGCAACCGGATACGATTGGCCGCTTGCACCAGACTCCTGTTTAAAAGCATCGAGGAAAATTTTATCCACCTGATACGCAGGGAAATTGCGGGCTGTCATTGAAGCAATGCTGTCCGAATGAATCGCATGCAGGGATGCGTCACCATCATCGGCCAAAAAACACAATTGGTTTTTCCAACTACCTTTATCTTCATTCTTTACGTAATTGGAGATTTTAGTTACGACATTTGTTGCCTGCTGAACGGTAGCAACCGGAAGTCGCCCGACCCCGATATCCATTAAGTTAGCCGGAATCTGATTTCCATCCGTGTCATCAAGTAACCCGAAGTAATCATCCGTGGTGTAGGAGAGAGTTGTAACCAATGAATTTTCAGTTTGATAGGTAAGAATCATTTTGTCGCCCGAATTAGGAATCAGGTTTCTGTTATCGTACGAACCACGGCCGAACAGCAGTAAATATCTTGGCATGGTGGCTATTGAACCTGAACTTTTTGCCCGGTCGTACAGCATTTTCATTACCCAGCGATAGGCGGTTGCATCCGGCGCACCGGAAGAAAATTCGTTGTAAACCTGCTCGGTGGTAACCACCGAAACCGATAAATTGTCTTTGTCGTGGTGCAGTTGAGCCAGGGTTTCAGCTTGCGCTTTGAAATCGGGGTGCGTGATTATCACCATATCGGCTTGCGAAATGGAGTGCAGGTTTTGATTGGCAACTATGCCCACAACTTCCGGTTTTGAAAATGACGAGGAGGCGGTCGGGTCAATGGCCAGGTAACTTTTTAATTCATTCCCGGAGTCAATGAAACTCATTTTGCCATTCACTGTTTGTGTAGGAATGCTGCCAATGTTTTGAGGATCTGTTATATCCCAAATTTGAATACTGGAATTGGCATTGCTCAGCAGGTATTGATTGTAGGTGGACTGACCGAGGTAAACCATGTTCTGAAATTGCATGGCCGATCCAGACATCGTTAGTTTTCGTCGGGCATTTACTTCCAAATAATTGAGGTAGCCCACAGACGAGGCTGCTGGTTTCGCGAAACTAATATTAAAATTGAAAGGGTCGCCTTGCGGAGTGTACAAAAACATACCCGAAGCATCCCTGGCTTGTTCATAGTTGTCGCCTTGCGTGCGCGCCGGAAGCGTGAGGATTTGTGATTGTGAATTATTTAACGAAAGTGTAAAGTTTGCCGGAGTAGTGGATAAACCTGCAACATCCAACCGTACAACCGTCGAATTTGTCGTAGTTACAGGGTTTGGAAAGCTGAACGGAAAATTATAGGACGTTATATCGCTGAAGGGTTCGCCGTAAAATTCCTTTCCAGAAAATGTGAAATTTATCAATTCCTTTTCGTGAACCTGATAGTCGGTAAATTCTTCAACATTGTTGATGACAGGAGCGGCCGGCAATGTAATGGCTTTGTCGCTGATTTTCTTCCCGGTTCCGGCGTCGGATGTCACAAAATAATATCCATAGTTCGAGTAGGAGTTGATTTTATGGGTGAATATTGATTTGGATTTGTCAAAAGTCCACTTGTTGATTCCCAATCCATAGAACAAAATATAATCGCCGGCATTGAAAACACCGTCCGATCCTTTGTTCATGTAAATGGAGACTTCGGACAAATCATCGGGTTTTGATGTGCTGAAAGTCTGATCGAGCACGTTTCCGCCGTAACCAAAAATCCGAACATTGGCAGGATTGATGCCCATCGACTGTAAATCCTCATACGTTAACTTGTAAATCCCGGTATTGACGATTTTTATTTTTGTAAATTTACCTTGAGCTAAAACTGAGTTAGATGCATAATAACTGCCTGATAAACTGGTAATGTTTTGTTTCGCAGGGGTTTTGGAGATTCCCAACTCGAAGGATTGAAGCTTCATTAGATTGCCATTCTTGTTTACGATAGGCAATATGCTAATATCCAGAAATGCATTTTCGCGGCTTCGGTTGATAGTCGAGTTCACTTCAGGTTCGGTGGGAAAAGTCGTATTCCCGTTTAAAACCTGAATTTCAGAAGGAATTAGCGGAATAAAGACCGGATTTTTAAGAATAACATTGTAGGAAAAACCGGATTCGGCAATTAACTGTTGATGGAAATGCGGAATTCTGTCTGCGGCAGGATAGCCGGCACCCTCAAAGGAAATTACTTTTAGCAAAGTGGAATCAAGATGCCAGCTTTCAACATTTTTCCATTGTAAATTGTAGGACGTAACCTGCTGATTCTGTGATTGCAGGACAAAACAGAAAAATACAAAAAACAATAAAAGTGCCGCTTTGATCTTCATCGAAAATTATTCTCCGTCCTTTTTTTGAAATCGATTGCCTATATAACGGATTAATAATCTTATTATTACGTGCAATCAAAAATGAGTTTACTTGACGTAAAAGTCAAACATTTTTTTATCAAAGATATAGCCTTCAAGTCGGTCGCCAATTTTTACCGGACCTACACCAACCGGTGTTCCGGTAAAAAGGATGTCGCCAATTTTAATGGTAAAATAACGACTGATATGCGATACAAGTTCATTGATTGGGAAAATCATATCGGCCGAGTTGCCTTGTTGAACGGTTTTGCTGTTAATGTCCAACCGGAAATTGATTTTCTGAATATCGCCTAATTCGCTAACCGGAAGGAATTCACCAATAACCGCTGAATTATCAAAGGCTTTGCAAATTTCCCAGGGTCTGCCTTCGGCTTTGAGGCTTTGCTGGAGGTCACGTGCGGTAAAGTCAATTCCCAATCCTATTTCCGAAAAATAACGATTGGCAAATTTTGAATCGATGTTTTTTCCCAACCGGTTGAATTTCACAATCAACTCCACTTCGTAATGAACATCGTTCGAAAAATCAGGAATGTAAAAGGGTTTGTTGCTTTTCAAGATAGCCGAATCGGGCTTCATGAAAACAATCGGTTCGGTTGGATGTTTGCTGTTAAGCTCTTTGTTATGAGCGGTATAATTTTGGGCAATTGCTAATATTTTCATGTTGCTTATTTTTTCTTTTTGCTGTCTTCACTCTCTTTTATAACATTCAGGCGGTTAAACATAACTGCCAAATGCGCGTAAATGGAAGTGTTTTGTACAATAATATTTTCAGGAACCCGGATTCGGAACGGCGTAAAGTTCCAAATGGCCTGAATACCTCCGGCAATCATTATTTCCGAAACCATTTGGGCGCGTTCTACCGGTACTGTGAGGATACCAATGTTAATGCCGGTCTTGCGTTGCAGTTCTTCAAATTTGTCGATATGATGAATCGGAATATGATTGATGCGGGTTCCGGCAAGTTCATATTTGGCATCAAATCCGGCTACAATTTCCAGTCCGAATTGTTCCAATCCGTTGTCGTGCATCAGAGCGCCTCCCAAATTTCCAACTCCAAAAATAAAGGCTTTGTGTGAATTGGTAAACCCAAGGAACGCTTCCAAAATATCAACAAGCTCCTTCACATCATACCCCACACGGGTACGGCCTGAAATATTGATATACGACAAGTCCTTTGCTACCATCGAAGCATCGACAGCTATATTTTTTGCAATTTGAGTTGACGACAAATATAATTCGCCTTCTTTCATAACCAACTGTGCGTAAGCCAAGTACCAGGGCAATCGTCTTAGCGTTGGTTCGGGAACCTTGAATTGTATTGAAGAACTAAAATCAGACATTTTGAATTGGATTTAAATAATAAACTCACAAAAATAATCATTTATTTTAAACATTGACGTTCAGCACCTATAAAAATATCAATCATTTAGGTTTTTCAATTGATTATAAATTCAATATTCGGCTAAATTGATTAACTTTGCACGTTTTATACAGCATTCATATCTTAAATTAAACGACAACTGTTTATTATTAATTTTCAATATATTATGGAGTACAATTTCAGGGAAATAGAACAAAAATGGCAAGCTTATTGGAACGAGAACAAAACCTACCAAACAGAAATAGACCCGAACAGACCGAAATATTACGTTTTGGATATGTTCCCTTACCCTTCCGGGGCGGGTTTGCATGTGGGACATCCACTGGGTTATATTGCTTCCGATATTTTTAGTCGCTACAAACGCCTGAAAGGATTTAACGTACTTCATCCCATGGGCTATGATGCCTACGGTTTGCCTGCCGAGCAATATGCCATTCAAACCGGACAACATCCGGCTGTAACCACCAAGAAGAATATTGCCCGTTACCGTGAGCAATTGGATAAAATTGGTTTTTGTTACGACTGGGACCGGGAAATTCGTACCTGCGAACCCGATTATTACCACTGGACGCAATGGGCATTTATTCAAATGTTTAATTCCTATTTTTGTAACGATGAGCAGCAAGCCCGACCAATTGCAGAATTGGTTGAAGTATTTGAACAGCAGGGAACTAAAGATTTAAATATCGCTTGTACAGAAGAAATCAGCTTTACGGCAGCCGAGTGGAAATCGAAAACTGAAAAAGAACAGCAGGAAATATTGTTGAATTACCGTATTGCTTATTTGGCCGATTTGAAGGTGAACTGGTGTCCGGCTTTGGGAACTGTTTTGGCGAATGACGAAGTAAGCGAAGGTGTTTCGGTACGTGGCGGACATCCGGTTGAACAACGGGTGATGCGTCAATGGAGTTTGCGTGTTTCGGCTTATGCACAAAGGTTGCTCGATGGTTTGGATACCATTGAATGGACGGAATCGCTTAAAGAAACCCAGAAAAACTGGATAGGCAGGAGCGAAGGGGCTGAAATGAAATTCAAACTGAAAGATCACGACCTTGATTTTGAAATTTTCACCACCCGTGCCGATACAATTTATGGGGTTACTTTTATGGTGCTTGCGCCGGAAAGTGAATTGGTGAAAATCTGTACAACTCCCGAACAGGCTGCTGAAGTAGAAACCTATATTGATTCAACCAAAAAACGTACCGAACGCGAACGTATTGCCGACCGCCGTGTAACCGGTGTTTTCTCGGGTTCATACGCCATTAATCCGGTAAACGGAGCTGAAATTCCGGTCTGGATTTCAGATTATGTATTGGCGGGATATGGAACGGGAGCCATTATGGCTGTTCCGGCGCACGATAGCCGCGACTTTGCGTTTGCCAAACATTTTAATCTGGAAATTAAGCAGGTGGTTGTCCCAACGGGTCAGCAGCCAAGCGATCCATATTCGTGGGACGAATCCATTGATGCCAAAGAAGGCTATTTGATTCAATCCGGATTTTTGGATGGATTGACCGTGAAAGAAGCCATTTCGGCGGCTAAAAAATATGTTGATGAAAAAGGAATTGGTCGTGTGAAGGTTAATTTCCGCTTGCGCGATGCTATTTTCAGTCGTCAGCGTTACTGGGGCGAGCCGTTCCCGGTTTACTACAAGGAAGGAATGCCTTATATGCTTGACGAAAGCAAACTTCCCCTTGAGTTACCTGAAATTGACAAATTCCTTCCGACCGAGAAAGGCGAACCACCACTTGGCCGTGCTAAAAACTGGGAAACGGAAGACCATTTCCCATTGGAACTTTGCACCATGCCCGGTTTTGCCGGCTCATCGGCGTATTACCTGCGCTACATGGATCCGAAAAACAACAAGGAACTTGTGAGCAAGGAAGCCAATGAATACTGGCGCAATGTGGATTTGTACATCGGAGGAACCGAACATGCTACGGGGCACTTGATTTACAGCCGTTTCTGGAACAAATTCCTGTTCGATTTGGGCTTGGTTTGCGAAGCGGAACCTTTCAAAAAACTGATCAATCAGGGAATGATTCAGGGACGTAGTAATTTTGTGTATCGCATCAAGGACACCAATACATTTGTTTCATTGAATTTGAGAAATCAATACGAAACGACTGAAATTCACGTGGATGTAAATATCGTTTCCAATGATATTCTGGATACGGAGAAATTTAAAAACTGGAATCCGGAATATAAAACTGCCGAATTTATTCTGGAAGATGGAAAATACATTTGCGGATGGGCGGTAGAAAAAATGTCGAAATCGATGTATAATGTAGTTAATCCGGATGATATTGTTGAAAAATACGGTGCGGATACCTTGCGTTTGTACGAAATGTTCCTCGGACCGCTGGAGCAGTCAAAGCCGTGGGATACGAATGGAATTGATGGAGTTCACCGCTTCCTGAAACGTTTGTGGAGCTTGTTCTACAAGGATGGAGCTTGCATTGTCACCAATGACGCGCCTACTGCCGAAGAATTAAAAACATTGCACAAAACCATCAAGAAGATAACCTACGATATTGAGAATTTCTCGTACAACACGTCGGTCTCGGCATTTATGATTTGTGTGAACGAACTTTTCGCAGCCAAATGCAGCAAGAAAGCCATTCTTGAGCCACTTTCCATTTTGTTGGCACCGTTTGCACCACACATTGCCGAGGAGCTGTATCACGTGCTTGGTAACGATAACACTGTTTGCGATGCAGTTTTCCCTATTTGTAACGAAGAATATTTGGTGGAGAACTCGGTGAAATATCCGATTTCATTTAACGGGAAAGTGCGATTCACACTCGAACTTTCGGCTGACATGAGCAAGGAAGAGGTTGAAAAAACTGCTTTGGCTAACGAACAAACGATCAAACAATTAGCTGGCAATGCGCCGAAAAAGATTATTGTTGTTCCCGGAAAAATTGTGAATATTGTAATTTAAAAATTAGCTTTTATGGGTTTAAAGGCCATCACCAAACAAACCTGGACTGAAATTCGTGAATACGTTTTCATTGCATTCGGGTTGCTCCTGTATGCGGGAGCCTGGAAAGCGTTTTTACTACCACACCAGATTACCGGCGGCGGTGTGACGGGTATTGGAGCTATTATTTATTATGCAACCGGTACTCCGATTTCAGTGTCCTATTTCGCCATGAATTTTGTGCTGTTGCTCATAGCCGTACGCTCGATTGGCTGGAAGTTCAGTTTACGAACTATTTACGGCGTGGCACTTATCACGTTGTTTTTCGCGGTATTACCTCAGGCTGTTCCCGGAACGTTCGTGGGTCGCGAAGATAACTTTATGGCTTGTGTGCTGGGTGGACTTATCTCGGGTGCCGGAGTTGGTATCGTGTTTTTATCAAACGGTAGCTCGGGTGGAACGGACATTATTGCTAAAGTGGTGAACAAACATCGCAATATTACCCTTGGTCGAATCCTTTTGTATTGCGATGTCTTGATAATTTGCTCATCCTACTTTTTTAAGTTTGGGAGCATTGAAAAAATTGTTTACGGGCTTTCTGCCATGGCCATCTCAACCATTGCCGTGGACATGGTAATTAACGGTGTTCGGCAGTCGGTTCAGTTCTTCATTTTCTCAAAAGAATACGAGCAAATAGCCAATCGTATCAACGTAGATGTTCATCGGGGCGTAACCATTCTCGACGGCATGGGCTGGTATTCCAAACAGCCGGTTAAAGTGGTGACGGTAATTGCCCGAAAAAACGAATCCATAAAGATTTTCCGCATTGTAAAAGATATCGACCCCAATGCTTTTATCTCTCAAACATCGGCTATCGGTGTTTACGGCGAAGGTTTCGACGTAATTAAAAGTAAGTAGTATGAAAATCCTTTTTCTAAGCTCGTGGTATCCCACTAAAACCAATCCAAATTTTGGAGTTTTTGTTAAGGAACATGCCGCGGCTATTCATACGACTGAACATGAGGTGGCGGTATTGGCAATCGTCATTCACTACAGTGAGAAACTGTGGAAAATGAATGTCACCGATGAGCTTGACGAAAACGGAATCAGAACGGTGTTGATTGAAATTCATTCCAAATTCAGGGACTTGATTTATCATGCCGTACCGTTTCAATATTTTCTGGTGAAACGTGTATTCGATATAAAAATAGCTCCAGGTTTCAACCCCGACATCATTCATTCCAATGTTGTTTTTCCTGCCGGAATAATTGGCAATTGCATTGCTGAAAAACTGAAAAGACCGCATGTTATTACCGAGCACTGGAGCCGCTTGAAGAGTTTTTTGGAGAAACCGGTTTTGTCCGGTTGGGGATTAAAAGCGTACAGAAATGCTTCCGCGATCCTTCCTGTTTCTGAGTTCCTGAAACAAAGTATGATTGAATTGATGCCAGACGTTGATAAGACCAAATTCAGAGTAATTCCCAATGTAATCAACTCCGAAACATTTACTTACACCGAAAAAGTTGCTGACCCGGTAGTAATCCGATTTTGCGCCGTGGCAACCTGGGCAAACAAGAGAATCCCCGACAAAATTCCCGAATTATTTATCGAAGCATTAGCGCGATTGCAAGCTGAAGTTGATAAACGGTTTGTGCTTACCATGATTGGTGGTGGCGATAAGCTCAACCAATTAAGTGACTTGTGCAAGAAATCAGGGCTCGAAGCCGAATTTACCGGGTACCTCGATAAGCCGGAGATTGCCGGATATTTACAGCGCGCCGACTTCTTTGTACATGCCAGCACCATCGAAACGTTTGGGGTGGTTACTGCCGAAGCACTTCTTTGCGGAACGCCTGCCGTCTGTTCAAGGGTAGGGGCATTGCCAGAACTGATAAACGAGACAAACGGAATTTTATGCGAAAATACGATTGAAGACTGGGTTCGGGGATTAAGAATGGCAATTGATACGTCTTTTGATTCACACAAAATTGCAACTGCCGTTCATCATAAATTTGGACGAAAAACTGTCGGTTTGCAAATCGAAGCCGTTTATAAAGCCATTAACTATTTATAGCTCGGCTCTGATAAGCGCTTTTCTGAAAGTAGGGTTTTCATTTTCGCCAACAAAAACGATATATCCTTCCGAAAGTTTACTCTTCAATCCTTTTTCAGTCAGTATTTTGCCGATTGAATCTGCATCGTTTTGATGATGATAAGTGCAGACGCACATTTTGAGTTTCTTTGCTTTTTGAAAAAAAGATTTCATGCCTTCAAAGGCCTGCTTTTCGTATCCTTCAATATCAAATTTTACAAAGTAATTTTCATTTTCATCAACCTTCACAAAGTTGTCTACCGATATCGTATGCTCTGTATCCGAATCTGATAAATATTTTCCGATAAACTCCACTTTTTCTTTCCATGGAGCAAAAGTCAGTTTCAATGCTTCAATCCATTCCTGCTGACATTCAATTAGATAGAGTTTTTTTACTTTTTCAATCACTGAAAGCGAAAAACTTCCTTCGGCTACTCCTCCATCAATCAGAATACTGTTGTTTTCAAACTGGAAATCTGTAGTTAAGTATAAGTGAGGAGAGTTTTCATCCTGTTCTTTCAAGATTCCGCGCATTGTCCACAATACCTGAAAATCAGTATAATGCTTTGGAAAATACAATCTTTTCCCTTCAAAAATAATATAGCGAAATGAAACTTCGGAATCGAAGAAAACTTCAGTCGTATAATTATCGTACTTCAATGTCCAGAAAAAAGGCAACGGGCTGAATCTGTGCGTTTTCAGATAACGAATGGCTTCTTTAATTTCAGGTTGTTGAAGGTTGGCCGGTCGATAATTTTGAATCAGTTTCTTTCTTCTGGCTTTGTTTGAATCGGTGTCTGTATAGAGTTGTATCAGGCTTTGAACGCTTTGAGGCGCCAGTTTTTGCCAAAGTAGTTTTATTGTGTTCATGTTTTTTTAAGGTAGTATGGTAAGATCTATTTATAGCTGGTGTTGCCAATCAGTTTGGCTATCCACTCCACATCCAAGTGGAAGAAACTCATAAGCAATCCTACAATTGAACGTAATTTCCAGATAGGTTGATGTAATCCGAAATGGATGATTGAATAAACATAGTCTTTTCGTGCTCCTTTAAAATCTTTTCGGATAAGTTTGTAGCGTCCAGATCTGGAATAACTTACAACTAATTTATTGGCAAAATGATTGTCAATAAGTTCCTTGGTAAGTCCGTGTTGCGCGAAAATTTCTGAATGTGTTTGCATCATTTCCTGAATCAACAGGTAGTAGCTCGAAGTCATTTGCCCGGTGTAAGTTTTCGTTACTTGTGTCGGATAAATGCGCCAGTGTCCTAACGGTTGGTTGATAAATGCAAATTCACCTTTTAGCAGAAGTTCCAGCGTGGTGGGGATATCAACCAGCGGTAAATTATACTTTTGGACAAATCCTCCAAGCGAATCGAGTGCCTCTTTTCGGATAACAATGGTGAGAGCCGGAATCAGCGTGGTGTAAATGAATTTTTTCAGAAAACTTCCTACCGGTTTGTTGAAAAACAACGGTTCATCTTCGGTGTTCTTCGGTGCCAGATAATAGTTCTCGGATAAATCGGCCGAAGACAGGTACGCCTTCCCCCAGGACAAAACGCACTGCGGATTTTGCTCCAAAACTTCTACCTGAATCGACAGTTTTTCGGATAACCAAACGTCATCGCATTCCAGAATGGCTACATATTTTCCTTTGCATTTTGACAACGCAATATTGTACGACTCACCCAAGCGAAAAATTCCGATATTTTTTTGGGTGTAAGCCTGAATTCGATGGTCATTCACTGCGTATTCCTCAGCAATGGCGAATGTGCCGTCGGTGCTGCCATCGTCAATGATGATCATTTCCCAATTCTGATACGTTTGATTCAGAACGGATTTGATGCAATCGGCAATGTGCTTTTCGTGATTGTATGTTGGTGAAATTATCGAAACTAACGGGTTTTCGTTGATCATATTCTAATGCGATTATTTTATTTCAAATTGACCTGACTTCTGTTTGTATCCATGGCATAATCCCAGTAGGATAGCTTTCAGCTTTCGGTATCTGCTCTTCTCAAATACCAACTTTAGCAGTCGGTAAATTATTTTATATTTAAAAAAACTTCTTTTGTCCGTTTTGTAGGTGTATTCGGGATATAATTTCCAAGTCAAAATCGTATTCCTGATAATGTAATAAGTGCTTTGAGCCGAATAATTATTAATGTTTAATCCTGATTTTGTCATGGTTTTGTAGCCTTCGCTGTGCAGCATTTGAATAGGAGCAACGCAGTAAGTTTTAATGCCATTCTTCGCCGCTCTTAAACAGAACTCAATATCAATCATGTACACAAAAAAATCATCCGTGAACGTGCCAATTTTACTAAAAACACTGAGCGGGTACAATGTGCCCGAAGAAATAGCAGTACGAATTTCGACAAAATTTTCGGAATTTTCATCATGTAAATTACGATTGGGTGCAAAAATTCCTTTTGACGGAGCCAATTCTGAACTTACCAGCGAACTATATTTCTGAAAATCACCTACGCTGAAACAACTATCCTGATCCATGGTCAGCAAAAAATCTGCACTGGCATTCTGAGCAAACAAAATAGATTCGTTGAATGGTTTGCCAAGTCCTTCGTTCTTCCCGGAGGTTCTGAGCTCAATTTTATCGGAAGGAAGTAATGAAAGAAGTTCTTCTATTTTGCTTTCAGCTTTCGGTGTATTTTCCCAAAGTATCAACGTATCCAATTCATTCAGATAGGACAGAATGTTTTCTGCCACCGATTGAATGTCGGGGTAATACAAGGTTACAATGCCGATGATTTTTTGCATATCAAATAGTATTCAATATCAGTTGTTACCGGGTAAAAATTTGTCGTATCTACCCAGTCGATTTGATTTGTAATGCCTGATGGCTGCAATGATCGCCCGAAGTTTCAGTATCGGATTTTTCTCCAACACTAATTTCAAGATGCGATACACCACTCTGTATTTCACAAATTCTTTTCGGTACGATTCTTTAAAATATTCAGGAAATTCCCTCCACAGCCAAAATGTGTTACGAAGATAATAATAAGTTCGTTGAGCCGAGTACGGAACCAGCGTAAAACCTGTCCAGTGCTTGTGGCGATAACCCAGCTGGTGCTCCAGAAAAACATTGGAAATTAAAATGATTTTAAATCCTTGTTTTTTTGCCCGATAACAGTATTCTGTATCAATGGCATCAATAACCAGTTCCTCCATAAATCCGCCTACTTTCAGAAAAACATCGATAGGATAAATGGCTCCGGAAATAATCAGGTTTTCTACTTCGCCCGTTTTCAAGCCGTTTTGGTTGCGGTAATTGTTGTTGGGACCGAAAGCCGCTAAATCGGTTTCGGTATATTTTTCTATCTGATTTACAAAGTTTTCAAAGTGTCCATCGGCAAAATAACTATCCTGATCCATGGTGAGCACATACGTATAACCGTTTTCAGCTCCCCATTTGATACAATCGTTGAACGGTTTGGCAAGGTATTCGTTCTTCCCGGTGGTACGAATAATAATCTTGTCGCTCCCAATTTTATCGGTTAAAGTATTGATATAACTCTTTTCTTTCGGTGTGTTTTCCCAAATAATAAGGCAATCCACCGAATCGAGAAATGATCGGATGTTTCTTTCCAAAGCATCAATCTCAGGATGGAACGAGGTCAAAATAGCTAATATTTTCATTTGGAAATTCCTAAAGTTGTTTTGATTGTTGTAATTGCTGAAATATAGTAGTCTTTAGGCTTGATATGCAATTCTTTAATAACCACCAATGGCCATTTCCAGTTTTGATAGCAAATCTGAGCAATACCCGGTGCCAAAATCATACCCCAAATCCCAAGAGTTGTTAACTTTAAACTAATGAATAGCAGTATAACAGAAGCCGTACCCGAAATAATTGATGCACCGGCAAATGGAACTTCATTTTTTGTGAGTATTATTTGAGCAGAGAGTCCATGATTAGTTTCCAGAAATGAAATAATCAGAAATACTGCAATCATTGCTGTTGAAAGTAGTGGAGTTCCGCTATGTATTATGCTAAACAAAGGAGGTCCTATAAAAATTAACCCCAAGCCACAAACCAAAAATACCGATACCAAACTGAATTTAGCTTTCAGGTACATTCGTTTTATCTGCTCTATATCATTATTAACCCGATGGAGTGTAATTTTAGGATAATATGTTCCAAACCAAATAAATGCCAGCGAAATTATCACGTCAATCATTTGTCTGGTGGTCGTGTAGCTGGCAAGTTCACTCAAAGTAATATATTTCGAAGCAATCAGCGTTATGGCTTTTGAAATCATAAAGCCTCCGGCTGTTGTAATACCTATCTTCATTGCGTTCGGTGACATAATTTTCATGATGTCAACCACATTTGTAATAGCTGCAATTTTGAGGTTCTGTTTTGTAGCTTTGTCATAGAAAGCGCTGTAGCACAAGGCTCTGTTGACTATGTCGCTTACAAACTGACCGATTACCAGTGAAATAATCCCATACCCCAGAAGAATAAAAACAGCTGATGAAAGAATACGACAGGCTTGTCCAATAATTGTAATTTGCTGCAATTGTTTTACTTTTCCACGACCGGATAATATGGAGCCATAATAATAGGTATAGAGTTGATAAGCAACCAAAACGCCATACACAAACCAGGCAATCCAGACCTGATGCTTATCTCCATGATAATCCTTTAGAATATCCCTAAGGTAAAATGGACTGGCAGCGACAAAAACAACCATAAATACTACAGCCAGAATGCCATAGTATCGGCGCATGGCTGCTATTACACTTTTCAGAAGTCCGTAATCTATCGTTTTGTCTTCATCATTCACAGTGGTGTAACCTTCTTTGCGAAGTTCTTTAACTCCACTGAAAATGTAAGTAATATTTCGGGTAAATGAGTTTGAGAATCCAAAATCGAGTAGCGTTGCCATACCGCCAATTACCAGAAAGATTCCCCATAAACCGACTTCTTCTCTTGGTAGTAATTTAACAACCAATGGTAGAACAATAACTCCAGAGGCAACCCGCATAAAGGTTCCAAAAAAGTTCCAGATAACGTCTTTTCTTCCTATCTCCATTTTTAAATTCTATAAATGGTTTCTGCTATTATTTTTGCAGCCTGTCCATTGCCATAAAAGTCAATATTAAAATCCGATTGTTTTGCCTTTAAAAATTCAAAAGCTTCCATTAGGCGATTGGAATCACTCCCAACCAAAATATTAAAACCGTTTTGAACCAATTCCACCCATTCCGTCTGTTCACGCAGGGTAATGCAATTTTTTTCGAAGAAAAAGGCCTCTTTTTGTAATCCACCACTATCGGTTACCACCATCTTACATGATTTCAATAACATAATCATATCCAGATATCCAACTGGCTCGATGAGTTTAAACTCAGGGACAATTTGTAGTTGATTCAGCATTTCTTTCGTTCGGGGATGGATTGGGACAACGACTGGAATCAATCGATTCATCGCATTTAAGCCCTGAATAATATTTCTCAGATTCTTAGGATTGTCTGTGTTTTCCTGCCGATGTACGGTTGCTAAAACAAACTCTTGCAAACCGATTTGGTTCAAAATAGTAGATTCATTTTCAGCTTTTGAACCGTAAAATAACGCTGCATCCTGCATTACATCGCCACATTGATATATCTCAACAGGTAAACTCCGAAAACCTTCCTTGTTTAAATTTTCAACAGCTGCGTCGGTCGGACAAAACAAAAACTTTGATATACGATCAGTCAGCACACGGTTAATCTCCTCGGGCATTCCCGTATTAAACGACCGCAAACCGGCTTCCACGTGAATAACCGGAATGTTCAGCTTAGCTGCTGCCAATGCTCCGGCTAATGTGGAATTTGTATCGCCATACACCAGCACTCCATCCGGCCGTTCTTTTATCAGAATTTCTTCAATTTTTTCAAGCATTCGCCCGGTCATTGCTCCATGCGAAAGCCCGTGTATATTCAGGTTGTAACAGGGTTGCGGAATATTCATTTCCTCGAAAAACAGATCGGACATATTGGCATCGTAATGCTGACCGGTGTGGATAATTTTTTCATCTATCCCCAGCAATTTAAACTCCCGGCTTACCGTTGCAGCTTTTACAAACTGCGGTCGGGCACCAATCACCGTAATAATCCGTTTCATTTTGAAATAGAATTATTTGCGGTTATTTCATCCAATATTTTAGCCATAACTCCGCACTGCACCCGCCGGGAATATTGTTCAAATCCACTGGCTGTGGAAATTAATTCATTGTTTTTGAACTTGTCAAATAGCTGAACTACTGCCGATTTAATGCCTGCTACATCATCGAAATCAATCATCACACCTGCATCGGTTTCAGTCAGTACCTTGGCTATGTCGCTTTTCGATGGACCAATCGTCAAAATCGGTCGTTTTGAAGCCATGTATTCATATAACTTTCCGGTAAGAATTCCGTTTGAGTTGGGCGTATTATTAATTAGCAACAATAAAACCTGTGCATTTTGTTGGTATTGAATGGCTTCTTTATGACTTAAATAACCTTCTTTTTCGACAAATTCTGTTATACCGTATTCTTCAATATCCTGTAAAACGACTTCTTCAATACTTCCTACTAATTTTATTTTCAGTAATTTAAGCAGTTCGTGGTTCTCGTTTTTTAGTTCACTAAGGGCTTTCCACAGGATCTTTGGATTTCGGGCGGCATTTAAACTGCCAATGTACACCAGCGAGAAATCTGTATTCAGTTTTACATCGGCAGCGATTACATCATCTTCGTCGTATCCATTGTGAACCAACTCAATACGCTTTGGTTTCTTAGCTTCCAGCTCCGAACACCAGGTTGGAGTAACACTTACCACACAATCTGCTTCCGAAATTACCTGATTTTCTCTCCAATGATGAATTTTATCGGCCAACCAGGTCAGGTTTAGTTCTTTGTAAAAATCAATATTGGTCCAAGGATCTCTGAAATCGGCAATCCACGGAATTCTTGTTTTCCGGTGAAGTTGAAGTCCGATCATGTGCAAGGAATGCGGCGGTCCGGTCGAAATAATTGCATCAACAGGATGAATTTTCAGGTATTCGGCAAGGTAACTAACCGAAGGTTTTATCCAGAAACATCGCGGATCGGGAATCAATAAATTGCCCCGTAAACTAAGTGCAATTTTATGAATAATGCCTCCTTTTTTACCTTTCGGGGCATGGGATAGGTTCACCTTTTGCCCTTTTTTCCCGGTGAGGACTTTGTATATCTCGTAGGGTTCCCAAATTTTTGTTTTCAGGATTTCAGTATTGGCTGAGACATCTTTCAATAAACTTAAATCTTCGAGTCCGAAATTGGGATTCTCAGGAGTATAAATTATCGGTTCCCAACCGTATTGAGGTAAGTATTTGGCGAATTTCAACCAGCGCTGCACACCAGCACCTCCGCTTGGAGGCCAATAGTAGGTAATTATCAATACGCGTTTGCTCATCTTTTAAATGCTGTTTTTGAATAAAATTTCTATTTTTTATTGCTGGTGAAAAGAATGGTTCGCCTTGCCACGAAATTCCAAACAAAAACAATAACGGTGGTGGTTATTTTAGATAGAATATAATAAAACATTAATATCGAGGTAAAAAACCACATAAAAAACCAAGTGAAACCAAGCCCTACGATGCTTATGAAAACAAAGATAGAAAATTCTAAGGTCTTATTAGAGGTTCTCCTTTCCGTAAAAACCCAGTTGGTGCTTAACCAATAGGTTACAATCAATCCGCCGCAAAACCCCAAAATGGACGAAACAAGGTAATGAATATGTGCGTATTCGGTTAGTGAAAATAGAATGGATACATCTAATAAAAAGGCAACAGCACCGGAAAATACATGTCGAAACAACTGTATGTAAACGCTGTTAGTTGGCTTTTTTAATAATATGTGAAGCTTATTTCTCATTCAAACCAAGCGTTTCAATAGCCTTTGTTCTTTCAAATTTTAATAAATAGGTATCGGGATTTTGCAATTGCCAAAATATTGGAAACAATTTTGGATATTCCTGAATGGCCGGATACAAATACCGATACGTGGAGCTAAAGCCCAATTGATCCAAAATAACATAATCCACTTTTTTGTCAATCAAATCTTTGATCACCGCTTTTTTATCCAGCGAATAGGCATAATTTACAGCGTACATGCTGGGAGCATAATATAGAAATAACTCAGGTTTCCGGCAACATACGATGGTGTGTTTCGGTGCTTTTTCCTCCATTGTTTTAGCAATGTTGAAATAGTTTTCAAAAGCAGGCATGTATGGCATTTTGGCTTCTTCCGATTGCACTTTCAGCGGAGAATACATCAACAGAACCATGAAAAGGAAAGCGTAAGGAAAATTTGATTGTACCTTAGGTTTTAGTTTCAACAAAAGAATAAGATTGTAAATTCCTAAGTAAAAACAGGCAAAAATAAACGGAGCAATGGTAACCAAATAGCGGCTTCCGTTCCCGCCGTGCCAAAGCAGCAATAGGCCGATATTGGCAACCAAGTAACCCATCATCAGCCACCTGAATTTTCCCAGATTCCAGGCACCATAAAGTACTATCGCCAGAATTATCAGTCCCAAAACAATTGCCATAATTCCAGAAGGAACAGAGTAGTCGATGGTTATAAATGGGAAAAGTATTTCCTTAAATCCTTTGATAACGATTTCATCAAAATTGGCAATCATTTTATTAATCAGTTCACCAAAGGTTGTAACACTTCCCACTTCGGGTCTCCAGGGGTTAACGGTCATGATGGTGCCAAAATAGCGCGATTCCAGGCCAAGTGCCGAGTTGCGGATAGACCAGGGTAGGAAGAGCAAAACTATGCCTCCTAATGCCGACAAGGCAGCCCAAAACTCTTTGCGAAAGATGAAGAAAACCAATACGGCAAAAACTACTGTTAATCCGATAGTACGGATATGATAAGTCAATGCTGCAGTAATAATGGCCAAATAGAAATACGGTGATTTCCAGAATTTGACATTGTCCTTTGTGGAATACAGATATAAGCAGGCAAAGCAGGCAACGGAGGTAAACAAATAAAACATTTCCGACATTACGATGTCGGAGAAATGCATTAGCTGAGTTGAAAAAACAGTGATTACAGCTATAACAAACGAAAGGACTTCATTCTTGGTGAGTTGCTTTATCAGGAAGAAAACTCCTAAAACTGACGCTAACAGAAAAAAACCATCCAACAGTTTGAGTGCCATTAAACTGTCAATGCCAATACCCATAAAAAGCGACAATAAAAAAGGGTAAGCAGGTGGATAGAAATTGGTTGGCGTTATTCCATTCTGATTTACGTTGACATATCCCAATCCTTCCGACAAATGCTTAGCTAACCGCAAATAGTTAGCATTATCACCGTTGAAATCTAGTTTTGAATCGAAGGAAAATGCATAAATAATTGCATATAAAACAACTATGATCGCAAGGAAAATTGTCTGCTTTTTCATTTTTAAATATTTACTGAAATATTTTCGATTTAATTAACCCCCATTTATTCAATCGATACTGAAGTGAAACCCTCAGAACGCCAAGTCCGTAAATCATACTTCGTTTCATATTGATGGACGAAGCCTCTTTAAAATACTTTGTCGGGCAGGTTACTTCACCTATTTCAAACCCGGCATAAAAAATCTGCGCCAGCATTTCATTGTCGAATACAAAATCATCGGAATTGATATTGTAGTTAATTCCTCTCAGTACGTCGGCCGAGAAAGCTCTGTAACCCGAATGATACTCCGAAAGTTTTTGATGCATAAGGATGTTCTGAGCCAAAGTCAGAATTCTGTTGGCAATGTATTTCACTAGAGGCATTCCGCCTTTCAACGCTCCTTTACCTAAAATCCGCGAAGCCAAAACAGCCGGATATAAATCGTTTGCAATCAGGTACGAGATGGAATGAATTAACTTGGGAGTGTATTGATAATCAGGGTGTAGCATTATTACAATGTCCGCACCCAATTCCAGTGCCCGATTATAACAGGTTTTTTGATTTCCACCATAGCCTTTGTTAAACTCATGAATATGTATTTCCTTAATTCCAAGCTCAGCGGCTTTTGCCACGGTGAGGTCTTTGCTGCAATCGTCGGTGAGAATCACTTCATCAACAATCTCAAACGGAATTTCGGAATACGTTTTCTCAAGCGTTTTTTCGGCATTGTAAGCCGGTAAAACAACGACTATTTTTTTGTTGTTAATCATACCTGTTTGAATTTTTACACTCTCTAACCGATCATTTCAACAGCCTTCGTAATACGGGTCAGAGTTTCATCTTTACCAATGATTGAAATTATATCGAACATGTGCGGCCCTTTCGGTTCGCCAACCACTGATAACCGGAAGGCATTCATCACGCCACCCAGGTTATATTCTTTGGCTGTAATCCAATCCTTTACAATTTCTTCCGTGTTTTCGGGTGTAAAATCGGTTATTCCTTTCAGTACCTCCGCCAATTCGGTTAGCTGAGCTGGTGTTTCGGCTTTCCAGCGTTTTTGAATGGTTTTGGCATCGTATTCGGTTGGAGCTACAAAGAAAAAGCTGGATTGATTCCACAATTCGTTCACAAAGTTGGCTCTTTCTTTTACCAGAGATACTATCTTTGATATTTTTAATAAATCTTCTTCGATGTTTTTGGTAGCCAATATCTGTTGAAATGCAATCGCAATCTCTTCATTCGATTTTGATTGAAGGTATTTATGATTGAACCATTTACCTTTTTCGTAATCAAATTTGGCTCCGCTTTTGCTTACCCTGTCGAGCGAGAATAGCTCGATTAATTCCTGCATGGTGAATATCTCTTGCTCCGTTCCGGGATTCCAACCCAGAAGCGAAAGAAAGTTAACCACAGCTTCGGGAAAATAGCCGGCTTCGCGGTAACCCGACGAAGTTTCGCCCGATTTCGGATCCGTCCAGTTCATTGGGAAAACTGGGAATCCCAGGCGGTCGCCATCGCGTTTGCTGAGTTTCCCGTTACCATCGGGTTTGAGCAACAAGGGGAGATGGGCAAATTCGGGCATTTGTTCCGTCCAATCAAGGTATTTGTACAACAACACATGGAGTGGGGCGGAAGGCAACCATTCTTCGCCACGGATAACGTGCGAAATTTCCATCAAATAATCGTCCACCACATTGGCCATGTGATAAGTAGGAAGTTGGTCGGCCGATTTGAAAAGCACTTTATCATCAATTACCGATGAATTTACAGTCACTTCGCCCCGAATCAAATCCTGAACTTTTACAATTTCATTGGGTTCAATTTTTATACGAACCACGTATTGCTCGCCTTTTTCAATTCGTGCATTTACTTCATCGGCAGGTAATGTCAATGAGTTGGTCATCAGTCCACGTGTGCTGGCATCGTACTGAAAGTTGGCAATTTCGGCACGTTTAGCATCCAGTTCCTCGGGCGTATCAAATGCAATATAGGCCAGTCCGGCATTCAGCAGTTGATCCACATAACTGCGATAAATGGCTTTGCGTTCGCTCTGACGGTAAGGTGCATGAGCTCCTTCGGTTTTGGCACCAATGCCTTCGTCGATGGTTATCCCAAGCCAGTTAAGCGCTTCGACGATATAATCTTCAGCACCCGGTACAAAGCGCGCCGAATCAGTGTCTTCAATGCGGAGAAGCATGTCGCCGCCGTGTTTTTTAGCAAAAAGATAGTTATATAATGCGGTACGAACACCGCCAATGTGTAGTGGTCCTGTGGGGCTGGGTGCAAATCGCACTCTGACTTTTCTCATTCTTCTAAAAAAATATTTTGTTCTGCGCTAACATAAGAAATTTGCTTAGCGATAGGGTTTGATTATAGGATACAAAAATAACACAAATTGTCGAGATTCAGGCATTTGCATAAACAAAAAACACCTCTCGAAATCAATCGGGAGGTGTTTCTGATTTATTTGCTGAATTCTTATTCCTGATTCAGTGTAACACGTTTGAAAGCAACGCAAGTAAAATGTTTTTTAGCAAGCAGTTCTTTTACTGTTATTTTTCCTGCTTCTTCACCGCCACCTTCGTATTTTTGTTCTAAAAGGGTATATTCTTTGTAGAATTTTGCCATACGTCCAGCCGCAATACTATTTACTTTCTGTTCTGGTAAACTTGCTGATTTTTCTTCAGTAACCGTTGTTTTTATTTCGCGGGCTTTTGCTGCATCTTCTGCTGTGATCCAGCCTTTTGACATATTTGATTCAATATGATCTTCGCTATCAACATGAGCAGGGTTAATTCCAGCTTTTTTCAATGCCACTTCAACTTCCTTTGCAACAAGTTCTATTTTGGTTTTTTCGATAGCCACAGCCAGCTCGTTATCTTTTATCTTTTGAGGTACTGCGGATTCATCAATAGCTACCGGCGACATTGCCGCAATGTGCATTGCTATGCCGCGACTGATTTCGTATTCTACATCTTTTTCAGCAAAGGCAACTAAACTAACCAACTTGTTTCCCGGGTGAATGTATGCTGTTGCAGAACCACCTTCTACAAATTCGTAGTAGTCGAGTTCCATTTTTTCGCCGGTTATTCCCGAACGATCGATAACAAGTTCAGCTACTGTACGACCATCAATCGCCAAAGATTTAACTTCGTCAAGCGATTTTGCTTTAGCAGCCAAAGCTGTATCAAGTATTGATTTTGTAAGAGATATAAAATCAGCGTTTTTAGCTACGAAGTCGGTTTCACATTTTAATGCAATAAGGGCTGCAAAACCTTCAACAGCTGCACCTAACACGCAACCTTCTGAAGCTTCGCGATCGCTACGTTTTGCTGCTGTTGCTTGTCCTTTTT
>Ga0302213_1000364_pt1 | contig 27025 bp, 19 predicted proteins | sample II_Fen_N1_2_FD_194583 | JGI IMG/M metagenome (GOLD analysis project Ga0302213, IMG submission 194583) | Peat permafrost microbial communities from Stordalen Mire near Abisko, Sweden - II_Fen_N1_1 | ecosystem: Environmental > Terrestrial > Soil > Wetlands > Permafrost | place: Sweden: Abisko...
TAACTAAATCGTTCGGATTATCACCTACCGGGATAGACCCTTCAATTTCCATTGTATTCGTATTAACACATACTATCTTGTCACAACCCCAACAACTGCAATACAGATGCTTTTTATCCGGTGCCAAGACACAGGTATACCCTTCTCCGCCCAGTGAAATCTTTTTTAATATCTTTTTTGTAACCAGGTCAATAATATAAACGGAATTATTATCCTTGGTAACAGCATAAAGTCGTTTGGCCTGTTCATCCAATGCAATCCCTGCTACTGAAATTTTCGGTTTCATGGGATTGCCAAGTCTGAATGTGTCGCAACAAATGAGTTTATTGTTCTGTACCTTGAACCGCAAAATAAAGTTATCATTCCCTCCCGAAGCATACAGGCTTTTGCCCTTATCGCCAAATACAAGTCCTAACCACGATTTTCCGACTACATAGGTATCGACCAGTTTCTGTTCATGCAGGTCGATTAGTTGAATGGATTGTTCGCTCTCACCGTTATTAGTTACGGCTGCATATCGCTGATCAGGGCTGATAGCAATATTAAGAGGCAGGTCTCCCACAGGTATCTGCTTCCCCACAGGGCTTAGACTCCAGCCATTTGGCAATTTCAATTGAGCAGGCGTATCTTGTTTTAGCACGGCATTCAGGGGAGTGGTAACCAAAAATACAAACAGGGTAACAAGGATCGAAACAGCTGGCATGATGCGAGAAACTTTGTGAGGGATTAATGCTTTTGATTTCATTATCAATGATTTTATATTTATTTCTGGCTTCCTGAAAAACAGCCTTTACAGGTATACCCTGCCTGGAATCTCATGGTTTTTGCATTCCAAAAAACCAGTTGGTTTTCAGTCGGAAAAATAAGGAATCCGGATGTTCAAAAATACGACATTTTATTGCATCTGCCGCTAAAAAGGTTCTTATTTTTTCTTCCGGTCAAACGGGACAATTAGTCGAACCTTTTCAGGGTTTCCCTTTCATTAATTCATACATGATAAATCCATAAATGTCAGCCTTCTCTTTTACTGATGTGATAATGGTAGAAGCACCGGAATGTCCCGAATTCTTTTCTACTTTTAAAATAACCGGATTCTTCTGGGCATTCCTGTTTTGCAATCGTGCAGCAAACTTAAAGGAATGAAATGGAGGAACGCGGTCATCATGATCCGAAGTCACAACAAACATCGATGGATAGTTGACTTCTTCCTTAATATTATAATACGGAGAATAATTGAGCAGCTTTTTAAATTCGATGCTATCCGTCACCGATCCATATTCATCCACATGCCAATGCCCTACGGTAAATTTTTCCAATCGAAGCATATCAAGTGGTGCTACGACAGGAACAACGGCCCTGAATAAATCCGGACGTTGTATGGCAGTGGCTGCCACTACCAGACCTCCGTTCGAGGAACCTGTTGAAGCCAGCTTCTCAGGACTGGTATACTTGTTCTTTATCAGAAATTCGGCTGCTGCGATAAAATCATCAAATGAATTTTGCTTGTAGATCCCACGTCCTTTCTTCGCCCATTCTTTCCCTTTATCGCCACCTCCCCGGATATTTGCAAAGGCATAAATACCGCCATGTTTGATAAAATAAACGATCCCGGGATCAAAGAAAGGTTGTGCAACAATCCCAAAACCTCCATAAGCCTCCAGTATGGTTGGATTTGTCCCATCCAGCTTGATCCCTTTCGAATAAACAAGTATCATGGGTACCGGCACACTGTCTTTGCTCAGGTATTCCACTTCTTTATATTCTATCGTTTTCCAGTCAAAGGTAACGGCTGTTTGCTTTGTCAGCTCTGAATTAAAGGTTTTAAGATTGAAGTTGTACACCACGGGGGGTATGGTATACGAGTTGAAACTGTACAGCAATTCTTCATCCTTACTTTGTCCGCTAAACCCGCTGATCGAGGTTGCTGCAGGGAATTTTTTACTATATAGCAGGGCCCCTGAATAATCAACCACCGTTAGAACAGGATGTTGATTGGTTTGGTATACTGCTACGATCCTGTCTTCGAAAGGTATCACATCCTGTAATAATGATTCTGTGAATTCAGGGGCAATCTCTTTCCACTTTAATGGATTTAAAGGATCAATTTCCACGATACTCCCATTATTTGAATCTTTAAAAGTAGTGGCTATAAATTTCCCATCATGACTGTCCAGAATATGGAGATTAAACCTTATGTTTGTCAATAAAGGCTTTAATTCGTGTTGTTCCGACATATAATCGATATAAAAGATATTCGATTTCCCGGTCTGTTGGTTTATATCCTTGAGAATAAAAAATCGTTCATCCGAAGTTGTCAGGTATTCAAAGAATGCATTTAAATTACCTTTTTTTTCAAAGATCAAGGCATCATCCTGCTGTTCGGTACCGATCTTATGGTAAAACACCCGTTGTCCACGGGTCTCACCAAACTGCTGGTCCTGAGAAAATGTAGAGTAGAAAAAACCATTTCCCAACCATTCAAGCGATGAAAACTTCAATCCTTTCAGGTGGTCTTTCAAATTCATCCCGCTTTGAATGTCTATTACCTTGACTTCCTTCCAGTCGCTTCCATTCCGACTAAACTGATAAGCCAACAGTCTTGAGTCTTTTGACACGGAATATTCCCCGATCAGGATCTGGTCCTTTGCAGATACAAATACCGGATCAACTAATAGCTGCGGGTCTTCTTTCAGGGTCGTTTGCGAAAAAAGAGCCGGAGCACCAAATGTGTTGTAGTAAGCTTTTGTGAAATAGTATTTCCCCTTTTTCTTTGGATTATCGTATTCCGTATAGGTGTATGTGTCAATGGCATTAAACGAACTGGTTTTATTGGATACTTTCAACAAATAATTCTTGCACATTTTGTTTTGAGTAGTCAACCATTCCCTTGAATCAATCGAATTTATATCTTCCAGCCAACGGTACTTGTCTTCAATCCTATAGGTTGTATAGAATGTATCGACGTTTAAGCTCACTTTTGCAGTTGTCTGCACGGGTAATTGACCCCATACTGTCAGGTTGCAGGCCATTAAGAACGTAATCACATATATTCCACGCATTGTTTAATGGGTATTTTGTAAATTTAATAATACATATTGAAGATGCCGATTTGTTGGCATTCGCAGTTAATATAGCTATCGGAATGTTGAATTTTAATCCCGATAGAAGTCTGAAGGCTTATAATCCCATTCCTAATGACCCTACTATACATTCGTTTTATGTATAAAGGGAAATCAGTGAGACTTTATTGAGGGTTTCCTGGGGGTTAGGAGGGGTATACCCCTTCTAACCCCCTCGGAACCCCCTCGCAACCCCCTCGCAACCCTCTCGTAACAGCGAACAAATAACAGTTATATTGTTCCGTGTTCAACGTTCAGTGTTCCGTGTTGTGGGAAGCCGTAAGCAACATTATAAATAGTACATGGGGAATAATTCTCCCGATAACCATCGGGATTTAAATAAGACAATATATTGTTCCGGCGACTTCAAGGATTGCAGTCTCAACTGCACTTTATTCATCGCAAACAGACTGAATGATTCGAATTTATCTCCCTTTTTTCGCCCTGCAAATTTACTAAACACTTTTAACAATGCAAGTGTTTTGCCAAACAAATTTAACAGGTATTCATTGATGCAGCATTATGTACATAAAAAAACCGTTACGAGTGTTCCATCGCAACGGTTTATTATAAATGGATCATTCCCTATAAATAACAGGGCTTCCTGATACATAAAATTATTACTTTTGGCAGGGCTGGTAGATGGCATTGGTTGCAAAGTCTACAATAAGTCCCGGCCAAAACAACACAATATCCAGGATTAATGCACCAACTCTTACTTGCCTGGCAGGTTGTCCATATGCCGGTTTTGTACGTTGACATTCACTGACCGGGCCACAAAAAAGCGTTGCACATGAGCTTAATGAAACTGCAATTAATAAAATTGCAGAAATTCTGACTAATGATTTCTTCATTTGTTTATTTTTTGTAATTATCCTACTCGTCTGGCTTTTCGGTTTCGCCCCGTAATCCGAAAGCTTACGGTTGCTATATGGTTGTGAATATTAAATGTACATGTATTCCTGTTTTTAAGTGGTCTTGTTGTTCAGTTTTATTACAGTTGTCATTGAAATCAGGTCGTGTAGTCCCCTGTAGGTAAATAAGTAGGAAACGATGTCAATTGGAATAAACCGCATGAGCGTTCGAATAAACAGCCGGATAAAAAACAACTTCTCATTTTCGGAGATTGAAACGACTTTCATTTTGGTAATCATTTTTCCAATTGTTTGTCCGTTAAAATACTCAAAAAGAAAATAATACAAAAAATACAACGCACATGAAATCCATTTCATATTTTCAATTGCTATCCTTTTCCTAAAAGCCAGCATAAAAAATATCAGCAGAATAAAAAATATTCCTGAATCCAATAAAAAGTTTACAAATCGTAATGTCTTTCCGGTCATAGTTATTTTGTTATTTACACCCTCAGCATTTAAAAATCTTAGTCAACAATATTTATTGACAAACCGGGTTAAATACGGTCAACCTTTTTCGGCAATCCATCCTATCTTTAAGGATTTATAGTTATTTGCCTTTTTTCATAGACCTATTATGCTTCTTTGAAACGCAAATATACAAAACACATTTAACAGATACAAGTGATTTATAGAAATAGTTTTAATTAATCTAAACGAATGTAGCTTTATAGTAAATAAAGCCACAAAACGTCATTGACGCTTTGTAGCTTTACCGTTTAAAATATAGCCCTCTAAAATTCTGTTTACGAATTAAGAGGCATTTCACAATCCTTATAAGTAATCGTAGATATTTAATGATCTATTTTTTATCCTAAGTACTTACTTGCAATGATCTGTTAATTATTAATTGTTAATTTTTAATTATTAATTAAATAACGTTGTTCGCATCTACAATCTTTCAAACCGGGCCTGAAAGAAACGAAGGTATCGGGGTTCAAAGACCATTTTCAGTCCTTTCTTCTGATCCCTGACATCATACAGGTTTTTTACCGATTCGGCAACGATATCCATATGTGCCTGGGTATATACCCGTCGGGGAATAGTGAGCCGGGTGAGCTCCAGCGATGGATGGTAGTTTTCGCCGGTTTCCTTCTTTCTTCCGGCGCTTACAATACCACGTTCCATTGACCGGACTCCGGACTCAAGGTAAAGGTCGGCAGCCAGTGTTTGTGCCGGAAACTCTTCCTGAGGAATATGGGGATAGAACTTCTGGGCATCCAAAAAAACAGCATGACCACCGATAGGGCGTGTAATTGGAATCCCCCAATCGAGCAGCAATTCACCCAGATAGCGCACCTGGCCGATTCGGGAACGCATATAATCGTCCTGAACGCTTTCTTTGATTCCAATGGAGAGTACTTCCATATCCCGTCCGGCCATACCTCCATAAGTCTGGAGTCCTTCGTACACTACCACCAGGTTACAGGCCTCCTCAAACAACCCATGATCGTTCAACCCAAGCCAGCCACCGATATTCGCCAATGAATCTTTTTTGGCACTCATAGTGGCCCCATCCGAATAGCTGCAGAATTCTTTCAATATCTGAGCCAGGGTTTTATCGGCATACCCTTCCTCCCGTTCCTGGATAAAGAATGCATTTTCTACTGCCCGTGTTGCATCTAAGAAAATCCGGATACCATACTTTTTACAAAGGGCATGGAGCTCCCTCGCATTTTGCATGCTGACCGGTTGTCCACCGGCCATATTCACTGTAGCTGCCAGGCAAACGTAAGCAATACTGGAAGCCCCGTTTTCGTCAATGAGCCGTTGAACCTTTGACAGGTCAACATTGCCTTTGAAAGGGTGTTCTTTCTGTGCATCATGTGCTTCGTCAATGATAACATCCGTAAAAACGCCTCCGGCAAGTTCCTGATGAAGCCGTGTTGTGGTGAAATACATGTTACCACAGACAAATTGTCCTTTTTTGATGGCTATCTGTGAAAGGATATTTTCGGCACCACGCCCCTGATGGGTAGGGACAACATATTTGTACCCATAATACTCCTGAATGGCTTCTTCGAGATGATAGAAATTGCGACTGCCGGCATAGGCTTCATCGCCCATCATCATACCTGCCCATTGTCGGTCGCTCATGGCATTGGTGCCGCTATCGGTCAGCAGGTCGATATAGACTTCTTCAGAACGGATCAGGAATGTATTGTAACCGGCCTTTTCCAAAGCCACTGCTCTTTCGTTGCGTGAAATCATGTGAATAGGTTCCACCATTTTTATCTTCCAGGGTTCAGCCCATGAGCTGCGACCCAATTGTTGTCCAATTGTTTTTGTTTTCATGATTGTTTTTAAGGATTTTGTATGTATTCATCCCCGCATGCATCCCATGGAGGATAGTGAGTATTTAACCGTTTAGTTAGTTGTGCCAGTAAAAGCGAACATTTTTATTTATACTTAAATTAAATGTTTTTTGTTTAGCCCAACCCGTTGATTTTTATAATTTGTAACTTCTTTTGGTACAAGGATGTTTTTTCAATATATTTTTTAATAGAGAATTGTTTTCGAAGTTTTGTATACCTGAGATTGCAAGCAAACAAGGAATAAATAGATTTAAAATATTTGGTTTTTAATTTATGAAGATGAATAATATATCTTTTTCTATCGTTAAAACCCGATAGATCGTCGGGGCTTCTCTGTTTGCTTTTCTATTTGCAGTTCAGCAAGTGCCTGACTTATAATTTCTATCTGCATCCGGGTATCTTCATTGATGTCGTTTTGGTCTGTAAACATCTCTTCGATATACTGTTTGATTTCCCACATTTCGTTTTGAAGTTCTCCAATTCTGTCTACCGGTGGTTTTAATACAAATTGACGGATGGCTATAAATGCTCGCATGATGCTCATGTTAATTTCAATTGCTGTATCTGAGTTAAGGACACTACTAAGCATGGCAACGCCCAACTCGGTGAAAGCATAGGGTCTTTTTCTCATTCCCATTTTGATAGAATTGGATATCGCAAATTGCGACTTCCAATCTTGAAACTCTTGTTCGGAGAGTTGGGACATAAAATCATCAGGAAACCTTTTCAGATTTCTTTTGACTTGTTCATTCAAACGTCTTGTTTCTACTCCGTACATTCTTGCCAAATCACGGTCAAGCATTATCTTGAAACCTCTGATTTCATATATTTTACTCTGAATAACTTGTAATTCCATGATGAAATTTTATTTATACAGGTTAATTACATTGGCGTTGGCGTTTCATAGCGGTATCATGTTCTATAATTGAGAAACACATGTGTGAAATTGATGAGGGGAATCTTACTCCTTTTGTACCCTGATTTTGTGAGAGTCTAAATATCCCGGGATGAAATTACTCTTACATGTCCATCAGTTTGTGAGTCAAAACCGTAGCATCATGTAAACTTTTTCGGGAATTTCCTGAAGATTAAATACCGGGTGGTTAAGAGAGGAGGAATGAAACTACCCGAATGTTGTATAGGGGAAAGAAGAGTCATTGCGTATATTTATGTGGCAAAGATACATTTCCTTACGAACATCCGCAATGATTTTGGTAAAAATAAACGAGTTATCGTTCAAGGGATCAAAACAATGCTCCCCACTTGAATATATCTTCTTGATAAATTCAAATGGGGAGTCATGCTGTGGGGGCCTTAGTCAGTATGGAGACTATATAATCTCAATACCCTGTTCGTTGCATAATTCCAATGCCATTTCCCTGAGTTTAAACTTTTGAATTTTACCACTTCCTGTAAGTGGGTATTCATCAATAAAGAAAACATAACGCGGTATTTTATACCGGGCAATTTTATCTTTGCAAAAGTCACGGACATCTTCCCTGGTAATCCCGAATCCGGAATGTGGAATAACAAATGCGGCCACATCCTCTCCATAGCGCGGAGAAGCAATGGCAACAATCTGGGCATCCTTTACCCCGGGTATGTGGTACAGGAATTCTTCAATCTCACGTGGGGATATATTTTCTCCCCCACGAATAATCATATCCTTAATACGTCCTGTTATGCGGTAATTTCCATCGGGATCCTTTATTCCAAGGTCACCTGAATGCAGGTATCCGTTTTTATCAATAACCTCAGAGGTTGCCTGCGGGTTTTTGTAATATCCTTTCATGACATTATACCCACGGCAACACATTTCCCCCTGTACACCATCGGGACACATTTCATGAGTGTCGGGATTAATCACAGCTACCTCGGTAAACTCATAATCACTTCCCACTGTTGTACACCTTACTTCAAAGGAATCTTCAAAACGGGTGTGCGTCATGCCGGGTGATGTTTCAGTCAATCCATACACACTTGTAATAGTCATGAACATTTTTTCGCTCACCTGACGCATCAGCTCAATGGGACATAAGGCACCTGCCATGATGCCTGTACGCAATGAACTCATATCGAACAATCCGAACATGGGATGATGCAGTTCGGCAATAAACATGGTAGGAACCCCATAAACAGCCGTACAGCGTTCCTTATGAATGGAAGCCAGTGTAATGAGCGGATCGAATTTTTCCACCATAACCTGCGTACAGCCATGAGTCAGGCAGTTCATGGTAGCCAGCACGACTCCAAAACAGTGAAACAACGGAACGCAAACGCATAATTTATCCGCCTGTGTAAATTTCATATGTTCCCCTGTCAGGTAACCGTTGTTGGCAATATTATGATGGGAAAGCATGACGCCTTTTGGGAAACCGGTTGTACCTGACGTATATTGCATATTGACCACTTCGTGGCAAGTCACTGACTTTTTCAGGCGTAAGAATTCAGCTTCGTTCTGATTGCTTCCCAGCAACAGTACTTCGGCAGTATTATACATTCCACGATGTTTCTCCTGGCCAATGTATACTACATTTTTAAGTTCCGGAAACCGCCCGGATATCAAATGCCCGCGTTGAGTTGTTTTCAGTTCAGGGACCTGGGAATAAACCATATCCACAAAATCACTTCCCGGAACACCATCCGTAATACAAAGTGTATGCATGTCGGAGTTTTCGAGGACAAAGGCGAGTTCAGAATCTTTATAGTTGGTGTTTACAGTTACCGCCACAGCTCCCAGCTTGGCACATGCGTACAAAAAAGTCAGCCAGTCAGGCACATTCTGTGCCCAGATACCCACATGGGCACCTTTGGTTACACCTATCGACAGCAATCCTTTAGCCATGTTGTCAACACGTTCGTTGAATACTGACCATGAAAAACGTAAGTTCCGGTCGGAATAAACTATATATTCATGATCGGGAGTCACTGCTGCCCAATGTTCAAGCCAATCACCTAAAGTCCTGTTGGATAATTCCATATTTTTGATTTACACAGATTAGAAAAAGATTTACACAGATTAGAAAAGGATTTACACAGATTGAAGATGGATTTACACAGATTAATATAGAGGTTGATACCCGAAGTTTATCAGGAAACAATTCTAACTGGTAAATAGTAAATGAATTAATCGTAAATTCTTTACATGGGCGTGTATACCACTGCAACAATCTGGGCTGTTTCTCCATTCAACGCACTGACCAGGTGGTCAACGATTGAATCGTAATAGATGCTGTCGCCTTTATGCAGAACGTGCACTTCTTTGCCATAATTAATTTTTACGGCACCCTGAATTACAAAAATAAATTCTTCACCTTCGTGCGAGGACAGTATCGGCTCATTGGTTGATGATGGTTTAATATCAATCAGGAATGGTTCCATATGACGCCCGGTTTTACGGGCTGCCAGAGAGAAGAAATCCAAATGTGAGTTTGCACTGGATAGCTGGCTGGAAAAAGTAGCAGGCTTCTGTGTATCCGAATGTTTATGTACAACAGGACCCAATTCTTCACAATCATCCAGAAAAGTTCCCAGACGCACACCCAATGCCCGTGCAATCCTGATGAGAGGAGATAAAGATGGAATGGTATCGCTGTTTTCAATCAATTCAATCTGATCAATGCTTAAGCCGGATCTGTCAGACAACTCTTCTCTCGAAATATTCTTATCGGCACATAACGTACTGATCTTTTCGCCTACAATGTTCTTCTTCATGGTAAATAGTATGTTGTTCTTTTATTGTCCGGAATGGAAAATTATGAGAATAATGCACAAGCTCAGTATTGTGTTTGTGAAGTATACCTCACTTTTTCCCAACACACTTTACCTGTACTTTTCGGGGAACAAAAATAAGTATAATTCTTCTTCAAAAAAAAGGTTTTGATTGATATTTATCATAATTTCATTCAAAACCCTTTTAATTAGACAGAATAATCAAGCATTGAATTGCAATTTATCAAAAGAAGCTAAAAAAAACGATGGGAAGACAAAGCACTTCATGCAGTTATTTAGCGAATTACCCTGACAAAATAAAACGCTTTCGTTGTCCGAAGAAAACGAAAGCGTTTTAAATATTAAACAGCCTTAAATAAGCCATCCTTATTCAGCTCTTATTTGGCTGACAGTATTTTCAGGTATTTGCCATCTGGTTTGAGTATGTCAATAGCCACCTTTAAGTCCTTATCGGTACGAAGTGAGTACTGGATTTCGCCCTTTTGATAATAATAACGTTTAATGATTTCAAGACTGAGTAGTTCGGAAACTTCTTTTTTGGCATCCTGAATATTCTTAATGACATCAGGCAATAATTTTGCCTTTAATGCTGTGAATTCGTCCTTTGCACCTTTATCCAATCCTTCAAATTGAGCCATTTCCAGTAAAGCATTGTATGACTTCTCGGTCTGGGTTGTATACGTAAATTTCTTTTCTGCCAGATAATCGGTAAATGCCTTAAAATCTTCATCAGACAATACAAATTCAACCGGCGAAGCAATTCTTGGGTGTTGCAGCACATACTGCGTTGCATAATCGAAATACAGATTCTGTGCAAAAATGTAATAGGCTATATTGATCTTACGTTCATCTTTTGTAATGGTATCAGGTACAACACCCCCACCATCCCTGACTTTACGTCCGTTGTGGGTTTTAAATTCTGAAGTCAGGCTATCAGGTATGTGTCCGACACTACCATCTTCGTTGCGATGGCTGTAATCGAGTGCCTGAATACAACGTCCACTGGGGATGTAATATTTGGCTGTTGTTACTTTTAAATGGCCTCCGTAACTTAAGGGCCGTATGTTTTGTACAAGTCCTTTGCCAAATGTACGTTCGCCTACTATTACCCCCCGATCCAGATCCTGAATAGAACCAGCAACAATTTCGGAAGCAGAGGCTGAGGAACGATTTGCCAGAATAACCAGTTTCATTTGAGGATAAATAGGGTCTGTAGGTGTTTTATAGGTTCTGTCTGATTCTTTATTCTTTCCTTTTGTTGTTACAACATCAGTACCTTTAGGGACAAAATAGCCAACAATTTTTACCGCTTCATCAATTAATCCACCACCATTATTGCGGATATCCAACACAACCGATTCTATCTTATGCTGCTTAACCAACTCATTGATGGAGTTTTTAATTTCCTGGGCAGCACGTTCGGTAAATTCACTCAGCATCACATAACCCACTTTGTCGGCAACAAGTCCTGAATAGGTTACCGGATTTACCTGAATTTTCTCTCGGGGAAATTCCTTTTCAATCAGTTTCTTTTCACCCGGGCGTTTGATTTTTAATTTAATAATGGTGTTCGGCGTTCCTTTAAGCAAGGCACTTACTTCACCAACTGTAAGACCATCTACATCCTCACCATCTACCTGAATGAGAATATCCCCTGCACGCAATCCGTTACGTTGGGCAGGCATTCCTTCATATGGTTCGGAGATACAGATAATGTTGTCCTTTTTCATGATTAAAGCTCCGATACCTGCATATTCACCGGTTGTCATAAAGGTAAGGTCATCCGTTTCCTCTTCGGGTAAATAGACAGTATACGGATCAAGTTTCTCCAGCATATTATCAATGGACGACTTCATCATCTTGTCATAACTCAGTGTGTCGACATAGAACATATCGAGTTCACGAAACACGGAATTAAAAATGGTCAGGTTTTTACTGATTCTAAAACTACGTTGATTGACTTTTTGAGCATCAGCAACAGCAGTATGTATACAAAAGAACAATAGGCTTAGAAAAATTACTTTTTTCATATGGATATGGGTAAAATTCTCTGCCAACCGGCAGATGACTAATGGGTATTACAAAATTACATGTGGAGGTAAAAATAATGAAATGTCTTTTCCGTAAGATATTAAATCACGTACAACCGTTGAAGATATATATGAGTATTTTGATTCTGTAAAAAGGATTACTGTTTCAATTCCTGTAAGGGTTCGGTTAGCGTCGGCAACAGTCCGTTCATATTCAAAATCTCCTACTGAGCGCAATCCTCTTAATACAAAATCAGCATTTACCGAAAGGGCAAAGTCAACTGTTAAGCTGTCATAGGATGCAACCTTGACACGGGGCTCATTCACAAAGGCCTGTTGAACCATTTCCAACCGTTTTTCTACACTAAAAAGTGTCTTCTTTGCCTGGTTTACACCGATACCAATAACAATTTCATCGAAGAATGATAATCCACGCTCCACAACACTAAAGTGACCAATGGTAAACGGATCAAAAGTTCCGGGGAAAATGGCTCGTTTCATGGCAATTAATTTAAAATTTGATTCAACTAATGGTACAACAATAAATCTATTAAAACTGGCACAAAGATAGATAAATTTAACTTCCACGCTCAAAAACAAATCGATAAGTTTGATTTTTTTAGTTTTTAGTACAATAATTCCTCTTAATGGCTATCTTTGTAAGACCAAAAAGCCAAAATTCAAAAATAACTAAAAAATTATGGGGTATAAATCCGGAATCATTGTATTCCTCTGTGTTTGTTTCAGCCAGTCTGTCTTTTGTGTTGAACCCATCTATTCATTTCCGATCCCTTCAAGCATTGAATTTGCAGGTCAGACCATATCGCTTGAGCGATACGATATGCGCGAACGGTTTGATCGTGAACAGATAGTAATTGGGTTTAACCACTCAGTGAGTATCATAATCATTAAACGTGCAAACCGTTATTTTCCGATCATCGAACCGATACTTAAGCAGAACGGAGTTCCTGATGATTTCAAGTATCTGGCTGTCATTGAATGCAATCTTGATATACGGGCCCAATCCGGTGCAGGAGCAGCAGGTTTATGGCAATTAATGCCCAAAACGGCACAACAGTTCGGGCTGGAGGTAAACGACGAAGTAGATGAACGCTATCACATTGAAAAGTCCACCATTGCTGCCTGCAAATACTTTAAAAGCGCTTACAACAAATATAAGAACTGGACAACCGTAGCTGCTTCGTATAATGCCGGTATGGGCAGAATTTCGAGTGAGAAAGAAAACCAACAGGTGGAAGAAGCATTCGATTTGTTACTGAATGCCGAAACAAGCCGCTATGTGTTCAGGATATTAGCCATGAAGCAATTCCTTGAAAACCCGAAAGCTTTTGGATATACACTTGGACATGATCAGTTTTATCAGACCATCAATACAAATGAAGTAGTGCTCAGGGAACCGGTTGCCGACTGGACAGTATGGGCGGCAAAGAAAGGAATCAGCTTTTCTCAGTTAAAAGATTTTAATGTATGGCTGCGTGGTCGGAAATTAACCAACAAAATCGGCAAAGAATACATTCTGCAGATACCTGTAAAGGAAGATTTAAATTTTAATCCTACAAAAATCAAGATTCATAACCCCATGTGGGTAACTTTTTAATTTTCATTAATAAAACAAATCACACTATTCTGCGTTTTGATTAGAGTATGTATAAATTCTATTCTTAATTAATAAAAAATTTGTTTATGAAAAAGCTTATTCTTGCAGCAGTACTTCTGCTATCTGTTTCTTTTACGTATGCCCAGCTAAATTTTGGAATCAAAGCGGGTTATAACTCATCGCTCGGTGGAAATGATTTAGGTTCGATAACAAACGGCACCTATAATTATAAAACCGCAAAAGCCGATTTGTCCAATGGGTTCCAGGCTGGGATATTTGCCCGGCTGGGAAACAAGCTTTATTTACAGCCGGAATTGCTGTACGACATGGGAAAAAAGAATTACAACATGTCTATAACCAGTGGCAATAACACGGGAACATTTAATAAAAATGTTACGGTCCGGGCGATAGATGTTCCGATACTTTTGGGTTATAAAATCCTGGATTTAGAGAAGGTTGCTAACCTCCGGGTATTTGCAGGCCCAAAGCTTCGATTCAATGCAGGCTCTTCCCTGGATTATAACAACATTGCAGTGAGCGGATTTAGTGCTTCTGACTTTAAGAGCGATGTAAAAGCAGCACAACTAGGACTTGAAGCTGGTTTTGGTGTTGATGTCCTTATGTTGTCCCTTGATTTTCGTTATCAGGTAATTAACGATATGTACCAGACAAAAATACAGGATGTAACCATTGATAAAATTCCTGCAAATACGTTTGTAATTTCACTGGGTTGGAAGATATTCTAAAACGTAGTAGAATTTAATTGCCTACAGTAACGCCTGCTCCTCAAACAGAGGGACAGGCGTTATTTTTGTCACTACATCTTCAACAGCTATACTTCGGCCACCTGCAATCAAGCAACTCCTTACCTCTTGCCTCTTGCTCAACTACCTACTACTTTCTACCTACTGCCTTCTACCTACTATTCCGTGTCACTAATTTTTGTATCTTTGCAGTCCGAAAGAAATAACATACTCCTATGAATTTAGAAACAATCCTTGGTACCGTCGTTGCCGACGCAGTCAAAAGCCTTTATAATCTTGAAACAGCAGTAGATCAGATACAACTTCAAAAAACAAAGAAAGAATTTGAAGGTGATCTTACCGTAGTTATTTTCCCTTTTGTAAAGGCAGCCCGCAAATCTCCCGAACAAACCGGACAGGAAATAGGTGAATATCTGCTGAAAAACAATCCGGTTATCTCGTCTTTCAATGTTATAAAAGGATTTCTGAATTTAAGCATCAACCAGAGTTACTGGCTTGAAACATTGGCTGATATCCATTCAAACAGCCAATTCGGCATAACAGCTCCGACTGATCAGGCTGAATTGATGATGATTGAATACTCGTCACCCAACACCAACAAACCCCTGCACTTAGGTCATGTCCGCAACAACCTGCTCGGACACAGCATTGCAGAAATTCAAAAAGCAAATGGTTGGAAAGTTGTCAAAACAAATATCGTCAATGACCGTGGTATTCATATATGCAAGTCCATGCTTGCCTGGAAGCTCTTTGGTAATGGAGAAACTCCTGATAGTTCAGGGCTAAAAGGTGACCATTTGGTGGGAAAATACTATGTGGTTTTTGATAAAGCATACAAAGTACAGATCAAAGAATTAATGGAAAAAGGATTAAGTGAAGAAGATGCCAAGAAGCAGGCACCGCTTATTCTGGAAGCCCAGCAAATGCTCCTTGCCTGGGAAAACAATGATCCTGAAGTCCGTCATTTGTGGGAGACAATGAATGCATGGGTGTATGCAGGTTTTGATGTCACCTACAAACAATTGGGAGTTGATTTCGATAAGATATATTACGAATCGCAGACTTATCTTGAAGGGAAAGAAAAAGTAGAGGAAGGACTTGCAAATGGAGTCTTCTATCGCAGGGAAGATGGTTCTGTATGGGCCGACCTTACAGGTGATGGATTGGATGAGAAACTCTTGTTGCGGGCCGATGGCACTTCGGTTTATATGACCCAGGATATCGGGACAGCCAAGCTTCGGTATGATGATTTCCCGATTAACAAAATGGTTTATGTGGTAGGCAATGAGCAAAACTACCATTTTCAGGTACTTTCCATTTTGTTGGACAAAGTAGGTTTTAAATGGGGGAAAAGCCTTGTTCACTTTTCATACGGCATGGTGGAGCTTCCTGAAGGTAAAATGAAAAGCCGTGAAGGCACAGTAGTAGATGCTGATGATCTGATGGCTGAAATGATTGAATCAGCCCGTGAAACTTCTCAGGAGTTAGGAAAACTGGACAATAGCACTCCGGAAGAAATTGAAACTATTGTACGCATGGTTGGACTTGGAGCGCTTAAATACTTCATATTAAAAGTCGACCCCCGCAAAAGCATGACATTCAATCCCAAGGAATCGATCGACTTTAACGGGAATACCGGTCCTTTTATCCAATACACCCATGCCAGGATAAAATCAGTCCTTAGAAAAGCAGTAGATCAAGGAATAGATTTCAGCTCTATCAGCGACACCGGACTTTCAATTTCCGAAAAAGAATCTTACCTGATTCAGCTTATTACCGAGTTCCCTTCAGTAGTGAAACTGGCAGGTGAAGAGTTCAGCCCGGCATTGATTGCAAATTACATTTACGAACTGGTGAAGGAATACAATCAATTCTATCATGATTTTACCATTTTAAAAGAAGAAAACCTCAGGTTGAAACAGTTCAGGCTTGTTCTTTCCGAAACAACTGCTTCCATTATCAAAACAGGGATGTTGTTACTGGGTATTGAAGTGCCTGAAAGAATGTAACAGAGTTATAAGTTTATCACCTACAATTAATAATTCTTGTATGAGAAAATTCTATCCGGTTATTTTGTCTTGCATAGTATTGCTTATCATTGCAACTGCCTGTTCAACAGGGAGCCTTGCATACAAACGTGGTGATTATTACAAAGCATGCCTTGAATCGATTGACAGGTTACGCTCCAACCCTAAAAGCAGCAAGTCTCAGACAGTGCTGACCAATGCCTATCCGTTAGCCCAAAAAACTGCATTGCGTGAAATTGACAATGCTTTGCTTGTAAATGCAGCTGACAGATATGATGTGTTGGTAGTTCAATACGAACGGTTAAACCAACTGGCCGATCAGATATTCAAATGTCCGAAAGCTTATGAATTAATACCACAGCCGGTGCAATATGTTGCTGAGTTAGCAAAGGCCAGACAAATGGCTGCTGAACAGGCTTATCAGGCAGGTATAAAAGCATTGGAAACAGGGACAGCTGATCAGGCAAGAATGGCGTGTAAGTATTTTCAGGATGCCGACCGATATGTAAAAGGGTATAAAGACGTGCAGGCCAAATTAATTGTTGCCCGTTATGCTGCCACGCTGAGAGTCATTGTTCAGAAGCCGCTGGTGAATGAGGACTTCCAGTATTCTGCCGATTTCTTTTATAACAACATGCTGGCTGAATTGCATGCGAGCTCCAGGGATCGTTTCATCCGATATTATTCCCCGGAAGAAGCCTTTCATGAAAATATGCAGGACCCTCATCAACTTATTGTCCTGAATTTCGAGGATTACTCAATCGGCAATATCCGTGAATCCAAAGATACCAGGGAAATATCCAGGGATAGTGTCATTGTTGGACAAGTGGCAGTAGAGGGTAAAATCTATGATTCATACAAAACGGTGAAAGCAAAACTTACCATCTTTCGAAGGGAAATTGAATCCGGCGGGAAATTAACTATCAATATTATTGACGCTCCAGGTAATCGGGGATTACAACATATGGATTTTGCAGGCTCTTATACCTGGACAACCAAATGGGCTAATTTCAAGGGAGATGACCGGGCCTTGAGTGATGAACAAAAGAAGCTTTGTAATCGTGAACCTCAGACGCCTCCCTCCGACCAGGATATGTTCATTGAGTTTTCAAAACCAATCTATTACAATTCCATGTCATTTATCCATTCGGTATACGGCAGATATTAAATTTCATGGCATAGAATCAGAAAAAAGAAAGCTTCCAACGTGTTGAAACGTTGGAAGCTTTCTTTTTTAGTGATATGGGTGATCTGAGACTACTCTTCGTCCACAACATCTACAGTAGAATCAATTTCAAATACTGAGAGTTGACGGCGGAAGATCTCGTCCAGGGATATCTGAAATGTTTCTGTATGGGCTATTCCCGGTATGAGGGTCAAATGTTCAAGAATGATTTGCAATAAATGACGGTTGTCCTTTGCATATATTTTTACAAACATGGAATATTTACCTGTAGCATAATGACATTCAACAACTTCGGGAACTTTCTTCAACTCTTCAACCACAGCCGTAAACATCTTGATATCACTCAACGTAATTCCAATATATGCACAAGTCTGGAATCCAACTTTGTAAGTGTCAATCACAAATTCAGAACCTTTGATAATTCCTGTATTGCGCAGTTTTTGAATACGTTGGTGTATGGCAGCTCCTGATACGTTGCATTCACGTGCTACTTCCAGAAATGGAATTCGTGCATCCTGAGAAATCAACTGAAGTATTTTTTTGTCTAACCTATCAATTTGATGTTGTGCCATAGTATTCAATTTTTCCTTAATTATTGTTGATTGGTATTATTTGTAATAATATAATGCAAATGTATTTAATATTTTTGTATTTCGATCTATTTTTACAATAAATTGATAGTTAAATGTGCAATAATATTCATTTTATCTATATTTTCCTTCATTACAGTCCTTCATAACACTTAAATAACTCTGATATCGGGAAGAACTGATAAATTGCTTTTCAACTGCCTGTATCACGGCACATTCCGGCTCATGAACATGGGTGCAGTTAGTAAACTTACACCTTTTTGACGTTTCAAAGATTTCCTTAAAATAATGACCAATCTCCGCTTCTTCCATGTCGATTGTACCAAAGCCTTTTATGCCCGGGGTATCTATAATATGGCCGCCCGTAATCAACTCAAACATTTCGGAGAAAGTGGTGGTATGCATCCCTTTATTGTGGTAGGATGATATTTCAGCTGTTTTGGCCAGCGACAGAGGAGCTATGGCATTGATCAGCGTAGACTTTCCTACTCCTGAATTCCCTGAAAAGAGTGTCGTCTTCCCACTCAGGAAGGCTGTTAACCCTTTAATATTTTCCGAATGAAGTGCCGAGATCTTGAAAACAGGATAGTCCAACGACACATACAGGTTTTCAAGTGCTTCCAGGTAATTCATTTCTTTTTCCGAGTACCGGTCAATTTTATTGAAAACTATGCATGCCGGCACGCGGTAAGCTTCTGCGGTTGCCAGAAAACGGTCTATAAAAACGGTTGATGTCTCCGGATAATTGACTGTAACTATAAGTGCTACCAGATCAAGGTTAGCTGCTAATATCTGTGAATGCTTGGAAAGGTTGGATGACCGCCTGACAATATAATTCCGCCTGTCGTCAATAGCATGGATCATGGCAGTACCATCAGCGTTTTTCTCAAATGCTACGTTGTCACCCACAGCAATAGGATTAGTGCTGCGAATCTCCTGCAACCGGAAATGGCCCTTTATTTTACATTCGAACAATTCGCCTGTATCTGTTTTTACCTGATACCAGCTGCCTGTGTTTTTTACTACTAATCCATTCATTAACAAGTCTCCTAACCCCTGAACGGGAAATTTACCACCTAATCTTATCGTTGCTTTAAAACCTGAAATCTAAATTAATTTACCAATCTGCACAACTACCGAATTAAATCATTTATTCGGCTGATATATTCATTCAGAACAACAAATATATAAAAAAACATCAGTCATCCCAACATAGGTGAGATGACTGTGAATTTAAATCAGTTTAACCGGTAAATTTCTAAACTGTCATAATTTCTTTCTCTTTGGCGACATACAAGTCATCAATCTTTCTGATATACTTGTCATGAATCTTTTGAACGCTGGCTTCAGCATCTTTTTCAACATCTTCGGGAAGACCTTCTTTTACCATTTTCTTAAAATGTTCAATGGCATCCCTGCGAGCATTACGGACACTTATTTTAGCATCCTCGCATTCTGCCTTCGACTGTTTAGCCAGTTGACGACGACGGTCTTCGGTAAGCGGAGGAATACCCAACCGTATCGTTTCTCCATTGTTCATAGGAGTAATGCCAACATCTGAATTCAGGATCGCCTTTTCGATGATCGAGATAAGTGCTTTTTCATAAGGTTGAATGCTTATGGTTTTTGCATCAGGAGTAGTTATTGTTGCAACATTGGCAATAGGCACATGTGAGCCGTAATAATCCACCTTTACGCCGTCAAGAATACGTGGATTAGCTTTGCCTGCACGGATATGGGCCAATGCTTCGTCCAGAAACAACACGGTTGCTTCCATGCTATCCTCAGCATGTGTGAGATATGGTTTTACTTCTTGCATATTTTTAAGTTTTTAGTTTTTTAGTCTCTGGTTTTAAAAGGCATAGCCTGCAAAGTCTCTGTTTAGTTTTTTACCAATGTTCCTATTTTTTCGCCCTGCATGACCTTCTTAAGGTTGCCTACCGTATCCATATCGAAAACATATATCGGCATGTCGTTTTCTTTGCACATGGTGGTTGCAGTTAAATCCATGACCTTCAGGTTACGGGTATATATTTCGTCGTATGTTATTTCTTCAAATTTCACTGCTGACTTATCCTTTTCAGGGTCGGCAGTATAAATCCCATCTACACGGGTTCCTTTTAGCATGACATTCGCTTCTATTTCAATGGCCCGAAGCGATGACGCAGTATCGGTCGTAAAAAATGGATTTCCTGTACCGGCTGAAATAATGATCACTTCTCCCCGCTCCAATCCGTCAATAGCTTTCTGTTTGCTGTAAAATTCACCTACAGGCTCCATCCTGATAGCCGTCAGCACGCGCGATTTAACCCCCTGGAGTTGCAAGGCTGAATTTAATGCCAGACTGTTGATCACAGTAGCCAGCATGCCCATTTGATCTCCCTGTACCCGATCAAAGCCCTTGGAAGTGCCACTCAATCCACGGAAGATATTGCCTCCGCCAATGACTATACCCACCTGAACGCCCATATTCACAATTTCTGAGATCTGGGAAGCATATTCGCCCAATCGTTTCTCATCGATGCCATATTGCTTGCCACCCATAAGCGATTCACCGCTCAGTTTCAATAAAATGCGTTTAAATGCTGTCATATATTTAATTTTTAGCAAAAGTAAGTGATTTGTCTCGTATTTGCAAATGAAGAGAAAAAAATACAACATAAAACACAAAGTATTGTTACTGAACTATTCATCAATAGCTTTCATGTTTATCATTTGAGATAATTTTCTTTTTGATTATACGGGTTTCCTCCAAAATCAGTCAAATTGCTTCTCAAAATAGTTTACTAAGTAGCAGGAATAATAGTTAGTCCCGTTACTTTGGCTGTTTGAAGTAATATTCGAACATAAGTCTAAATATGAGATATATAATTCTGAACACAGTGGATATTGTGCTGTCAGAATTGTTTATCAAATCCGGCACCAACAATATCATTAGAGAGCTTAGTCATTACCGGAAGCTAACAGAGCTAACTAACTAAGCTTCTTACTCTATTATTTTGTCTTCTTTTTCCATTTTTCAGTCCTGTCCGAAATGTGTCCACCACCCTGTCTTTTCATTTCTACTGCTACTTTATATTTTCAACTTCCATATTCCACCTATATCCCTTACCAATATTGATGTGGGATACAGGTAGGATATGGGTGGGATATAGGTGGGATATCTAAGGAATATCCTAAAAGGGGTGATGGAGAGATTTAAAAGAGATTACAGATTGGCTTGAAATGTTTCTTATTCCGTTATAACGATTTATAACCGAATTATCACGAACACTGCCATCCATTCTTATCCCTACGGTTTAAACCGGGATATTATCAAAATCCATGCTAAAGAATTACAAACCTTAGGTATAAATTTTATTCTAAAGACACATTCAAAGAAGTTCGGTTAATTAGGGTTGAATTACCAAATAGAGACGTAAAAATACATATAAATACCCTGATTGATTCAGATAAATATCCGATTGCAATATTTAAAACTTATTATTTATTAAGGCCTGGATTATAAACATTTTATGATGAACTAAAAAACAAAAAGCACCTGCCATATATCTGTGCAGGTGCTTTTTCAGGGAAACAGTTTAATACAGAAATCCGATTTATGTGTTGGGTTTGCTGTAGCTATATGTTTCTATAATTAAACGCATTAAATCTTGTTACTTAATATCCGGGGTTTTGATAATCAGCTCCGTTTACAATAACATCTGTAAACACTTGTGGAATAGGACGAACGGCATAGTAACCATCAACAAAGTAATCACCCACATCAGGATTCTTATCAAGAAGATATGCCTTGGTCAATTTATGTGTGCGCTTCAGATCATACCAGCGAACATGTTCACCACCCACTTCTCTTGCTCGTTCTTCGAGCACCATATCAAGGGTGATATTTCCCGAGAGTATTTTAGCACCTGCACGTGTTCTTACTTTATTAATATAAACAGCGGCTCCACTTCCGCCATTCAAATAAACGTCTGCCTCAGCAGCAATTAAATATATTTCAGACATACGCATCACAATAGCAGAAGCATCGCAACCGAAACGACCATTCGAAGCACTAATATATCCGAAGTTATCGGTATTGAACTTGCTAAGTGACGGATAGTAGTAAAAGAAGGGATTATCGGCATTTGTTCCGTCATTTAAGCGAGCATATTTCATTTTAACTCTCTTGTCGCTGCCATATAAATCATTATAATCAACAACCAGACTAGGGGAAGTGAGTTTCTGGGCAGAATACGCTGCATAAGTCGATTCTTCTGGCCTAATAAAGCGAATTGCCACATCACCTGCGTTTACAACAGTTGCAGTGGTAACTGCCGATGTTTTGTCATACATTTTAATATTATCCGAATTCCAGGTATATTTATTATTGGCGGTCCATTGTGTTTGAAAATAGGTATAAAAACGAGGGTCAATCGTATTATCATTTTGTTTGAAAAGATCGATCATGTATTTCGACGGCATAAGTGTACCGTTTGAGAAACGACCATATTCCGTTTGGTGTCCGGTGTAAAGAATTGCACCAAACTGGTCGGGTTTGCAATAATACATTTGGTATGTATCGTTGTGTTGCCAAAGGTTAGTGCTACCTCCTTTTTGTGAGAATGCAACCGAATATAATGATTCCTTATTATTCAAATTATTCCCTTTTGCAAATACATCGACCAAATTGGGGTACATGTAGGTATTATACAATGTACCACCGCTTTCACAGTCAGAAATCATTGTTTTAGCAAGATCTAATGCTTTTACAACATACTTGTTGTCATCTGTATATTCCTTTGTTTGCAAATAAGCCCTCGCCAAAAGACCCATTGCTGACTTGCGAAAACCACGACCTTCTTGTGCAGTATTTGACAACGGCAACCATTTTGATGCAAACTCCAAATCAGGGATAATACATTTTTCGTAAATATCTAATGCTGAGGTTCGCTTGGGAGAATTATCAATCACTTTGGGAACCTCCATCGTAAGAGTTATATCTCCAAATTGCTCCACAAGATGATAATAGTACAAAGCTCTCATGAAATAAGCCTCTGCTACCAACGCATTTTTCTCGTTTACATCTTTAAAATCTGTAACTTTATCTGCATTTTCAATGCATAAATTACAACTACCAATGCCATCCCATCCACTATTCCAGAGATCACTTGCCACGTTAAGAGAGATTAGCCCACCCTGTCCGTATTTTAACTGACTGGAATAATAATTTGAGTTTTGACGAGCGGTCCACAAATCTGTCCCACCCTCGGTGCACAACATCATGTTAAGTTTTCCATAGTATGAGCGTTGCAACCCAAAATAACAATTGTTGATTGCCAACTGAAAACCGGCTTTTGAACTGATTACTGTCAAGACTGTAGTGCCGGTAGGGTTATACTCATTCAACGAGCATGATACCAGCCCTGTACACATCAGAGCCAGCACGAATAGATTTTTTAAAATATTAAGTTTCATAATTGTTCGAATTAAAATGTGACATTAAGACCAAATACAAACTCCCGGCTGAAAGGGAAGTTATCGGATCCGCTACGTTCAGGATCCTGCCCTTCAAGCATCTTACTGAAAGCAAATACCATAGGATTATAGGCTGTTGCATAGAATCTGATCTTTTGAATTTTCATAGCCTGAAGAACCTTCTCGGGCAATGTATAACCTAGCGTTAAATTTCTGATCTTAAGATAACTTCCATCCACAATGCCTAACGAACTCCAACCAAGATACTGGGTTGTACTGCTATGAATACCCGGACGCGGATAGTATGCATCAGTATTTTCAGGGGTCCAGTAATTTGCTCCCGAAGGACTACTATTGGTATTCAGAATCGGGTTAAATCTTGTGATAAGTGCATTATTTTGTATTAAGCCATACCGAATCTGAAAGAAAATACTCAAGTCGAAATTTCGATATGTGAAGTTATTTTGTAACCCTGCAAACCATAATGGATTTGTAGAACCTAAGTACATTCTGTCGGTTGCACTGTATTTGTGAACACCGTTATCACTTACGCCATTTGTGGTAATAGGTACAGTTGCAATTTTGATGTCACCCGGCACACAGCCATAAAGTGCAGCATTGGTTACTTCGCTTTGTTGCCAAATACCCAGATACTTATAGTCGTACAACGCACGCACCGATTCTCCCATAAAAAGGTTGCTGCCTATAATATCCTTCCCATCAGGAAGATATACCACTTTATCTTTGTTCATAGAAAACGTAAATGCCGACGACCAGGTAAAATTTCGATGTACAATGTTTCGTGAATTTACTACCAATTCAATACCCTTATTATTGGTTTGCCCTATATTTTGCCATCCGCTAAGAGGTGAAGCCCATGCTGACACCCCATTTGTGATAGGAATCTGACGTTGAAACAACAAGCCTTTTGTATCGGTATTATAAAGGTCTAAAGTAGCATCAATGCGTCCATTTAAGAAGCTCATATCAAGGCCCAGATTGGTGTTATACGATTTCTCCCATCCCAGTGAGGCATTGGGATATGCACCGGCATATTGAATAGACGAACCTGCCGTGTTTCCGAATGCTGTGGGTTGTGGATAGGTATAAGCATTAGCCACTGTAGAGTAAGGTGCAATACCACCTGCGCTACCCGATATACCATAACTTACCCGCAGTTTAAGATTAGACAGCCAGTTCTGCGTTGATTTCATAAAATTTTCATCACTCATACGCCACGCAATTGCTGCCGATGGAAACGCGTCCCATCTGTATCCGTCAGCTAAACGTGAAGCTCCATCAGCACGTAATGACGCATTGAAGAGGTATTTCCCTTTGTAGCTGTAATTGACACGTCCTGCATACGACATGGATTGACTTTGCTGAAAAGTGGAAGAAATACCCTGTTTTACAGTCCCTGCAAGAAGATTCCAGTAATACTGGCTCGAAAGAGTCTGACCTTGACCGATTGCATAAAACATTTCGTCCTGATTAAATGACCAGGATGAAATACCCGTCAATGTCAAATCATGGTCTTTGTTAATTTTAGTGTGATAAGTCAGGATATTGTCCCATTTGTAGCCATAACTACCATCGTATTCAAGCGAAGACACAGGTCTTGCATAGGTGGCAGTGACGTTAGCAATAGACTGAGGCCCGAAAAATTTACCATTACGAGCAATTGATAAATTTGCACCAAATACTGATTTATAAGTGAGACCTTTTATCGGATTCATTTCTACAAAAGCATTTGAATTGACACTCGTTGTACGTACATCATCACGATATTGACCGGGAATCTCATCTGAAAGTGGATTTTGAGTCGTGGACACATAAATAGGGTTAATGTTGCCATTGGCGTCATAGCTGTCGCCCAGAGGAACGAATGTGAGAATATTGCCGAAAACACCCTGGTTGCGACGTGCCTGATTTAAATATCCTATCTGAACATTAATACCGGATTTAATCCATGAGTTAATTGCCTGATCCACATTAATTCTGAATGTATGGCGTTTTATATTATCTCCCTCAAGTAATCCATTCTCATCATAATATCTGTAAGAAGCAAATATTTTGGTTTTTTCAGTTCCCCCTGAAACCGATAAGTTATAGGTCTGATTAGTGGTTTGTTTATCCAACAATTGGCCTACAAAATCAATCCATTTATTATCCTGATAAGCACTGTATACAGCAGGATCAGTGAATATTGAAGTCATAAATTCAGGATAGTTTCCATTTGCACCGCGATATGCCTCTTTCTTAAGGTTTACATATTCATCACCGATCATTGCAGAAGGATATTGTGCAAAACCACTCACGCCCGCATAAGCATCAAAATTGACGGTTGTTTTACTCTCTTTCCCTCTTTTTGTTGTAATAATTACAACGCCATTGGCACCTGCTGAACCATAGATAGCTGTTGAGGAAGCATCTTTAAGGATTTCCATCGATTCAATGTCATAAGTATTCAGATTGTCGAAACTTCCAGCTATACCATCAATTATAAAGAGCGGTGAGTTGTCGCCATAGATTGAACGGGTACCACGCAACAACATGTTGACACTTGCACCCGCCTGACCTGACGTCTTAACAATATCCATCCCTGCTACCTTACCCTGAATAGCCTCCATTGCATTTCCAGTGGGAGATGAAATAATATCATCGCTTTTTACAGAAGCAATCGCACCTGTTAGGTCGCGTTTTTTTACTGTTCCATAGCCAACAACAACTACTTCATCTAAATTTTTATTGTCCTCTTTTAAAACAACATTCATAAACGATTGATTCGCTAAAATAGTTTGAGGCAAGTAACCTATATAACTAAAAGTAAGTGAACTTTGGGTTGGAACAACAAGAGAAAATTTCCCCTGGGGATCTGTAATAGTTCCCACTTTACCATTCCCTAATTTTACGGATACTCCAATTAGTGGTTCTCCGGATAGGTCTTTTACCAAGCCGGATATGGTATTTGTTGTCTGAGCAAAAGAGCTTAAGCTGAAACAAATTAACAATAATGCCAGAACACTTTTCCTTAAAGCATTTTTGTTAAGCATGTTGAAATGTTTTTCTTTAAATTTCATTGCATTTTTCTAATTTAATTAAATATTAATATTCGCAGGTCTATATATACTTATTTTCTTGTTTCAATACTAGTGATGATTGAATAAAGTGGAAGTGTTGCAAATTAAAAGATGAAATGTGTTTCTTATAAAAATCAGTCAATTTAATGAATTACAAATTTCGTAAACAAAAATAAAACAAACCAATAAA
>Ga0302213_1000367_pt1 | contig 26714 bp, 21 predicted proteins | sample II_Fen_N1_2_FD_194583 | JGI IMG/M metagenome (GOLD analysis project Ga0302213, IMG submission 194583) | Peat permafrost microbial communities from Stordalen Mire near Abisko, Sweden - II_Fen_N1_1 | ecosystem: Environmental > Terrestrial > Soil > Wetlands > Permafrost | place: Sweden: Abisko...
CACCAATTGGGGCGAGTGCGCAAACGAGGCAAAGCGCACATCGACTGGCATGCCCGCGCGGATGCGGTCAATCAGGTGCGGCTGCACGCGGGTTTCGAGCAGCATCGGCTCGTGGGCGGGCACGATGTCCATCAGCTTCTGGCCGGGCGTGATGACGCCGCCGACGGTTTGCGCGGCCAGCGCCACCACCTGACCGGCGGCTGGAGAATGGATGTCGGTGCGGGTCAGATCGTCCTGCAACGCGCGCACTTTTTGTTCGTCGCCCTGGACTTCGCGGGTGATTTCGGCCTGCTGCGATTCGACTTCCTTGCGATATTCCTGCTCGCGCACGATGGCGCGCTGGCGCATTTCCGTCATCGAGCGCCGGGAGCGGATGATGTTGCCCTGCAGCTCGGCAATGGCGCTGCCGGAGTCGGCGACTTGGCGCTCCAGTTCGAGCAGGCGGTTGCGCGGCACATAGCCTTCTTTGACGACGCTGCGGGTGTTGCCCAGCTCTTCGTTGAGCAACGCCAGTTGGCTGCGCCGGTTTACCAGCATGCTTTCGTAAGACTGCAGCAGCCCGGCTTGGCCCTGGGCGCTTTCTTCAATCGACTGCAAATCGGCGCGCAGGGCGGCGCGGCGCGATTGCAGCAGTTGTTCCTGATTCGTCATCTGCTGCTGGATCAGCGGATCGCTGGCGGCGGCGAGCAGGTCGGGGTGAAAGCTGATCTTGCTGTGTCCGGCCTGCTCGGCCTGCAGACGGCCCTGCATGGCGCGCATGCCTAGGTAGCGCTGGCGCACGGATTCCAGACTGGCCCGGGTGCTGGCGTCGTCGAGTTTGATGAGCAACTGGCCTTCCTTGACCAGATCGCCTTCGCCGACCAGCACCTGCTTGACGATGCCGCCGCTCAGGTGCTGGACCGCCTTGCGCTTGGTGTCGATGGCGACATAACCTTGGCTGGGCACGCCCTCGTCGAGCGGGGCCAGCGCGGCCCAGAGCAAAAAGCCGCCAAAACCGATGGTCAGCGCCCACAGGCCGATGCGCCCGGCAGAGCCGAAATCGGGGCTGGCGCTGGCCGCTTGGGCCGGAAAACCGGCAGCCGAAGCCGCCGGAGGATTGCGTAAATCAGGTGTGGCCATGAGCAGACTTCTGGTGAAAGTAAGAGGTAAAAGAGGGCGGTGCCCGGCTTCAGGCGGGCTGGGCGACGGCGTGGGGCGCGGCGGCTGGCGGCGGCGCGCTGGCCGGTTTGAGCGCGGCCAGCACGGCTTCTTTCGGGCCGTCGGTGACCAGCTCGCCGTCGCGCAGAATCATCAGCCGGTCGGCGACAGCGATGGCACCAGGGCGGTGGGTGATTAAAAAGACGGTTTTGCCCTTGGCTTTCAATTCGCTCACGGTGCGCAGCAGGGCGGCTTCGCCCGCGTCGTCGAGGTTGGCGTTGGGCTCGTCGAGCACGATCAGCGCCGGTTCGCCGTACACGGCCCGCGCTAGGCCGATGCGCTGGCGCTGCCCGCCCGAGAGCAGGCCGCCCGCCTCGCCAATCGGCGTGTTGTAGCCCTTGGGAAAGCGCAGGATCATCTCGTGCAGGCCCGCGCAGCGCGCCGCCGCAATCACCTTGGCCGAATCAACCTCACCCAGCCGGGCAATGTTTTCGGCAATCGTGCCGTCGAACAGCTCCACATCCTGCGGCAGGTAGCCCAGATGCGGCCCGAGTTCGGTGCGGCTCCAGCGTTGCAGCGGCAGGCCGTCGAGCAGCACTTCGCCGCTGGCGTCCGGCCAGATGCCGACCATCACGCGCGCCAAGGTCGATTTGCCCGAGCCGGACGGGCCGACGATGGCGACCACGCTGCCCGCAGGCACCGAAAACGAGATGTTTTTCAGAATCGGCGAGGTGCGCCCGTCGGCGCTGGCGACGACGCGGCGCAGCGTGATCTCGCCGCTGGGCGCGGCTTGGCTCAGGGCCGGGTCGCGCTCGGGGTGGTCGAGCAGCAGTTGCTCCAGCCGCCCGAAAGCGGCCTTGCAGGCGACAAAGCTGCGCCAGCTGGTGACGAGCTGGTCAATCGGCGCCAGCGCGCGGCCCATCAGTACATTGGAGGCGATCATCGAGCCGGGCGAGAGCTGGCCGTCAATCACCAGCAGCGCGCCCGCGCCCAGCGACAGCGACTGCTGGCTGTAGCGGATGAACTTGCTCCAGGCGGTGATGCGGTGCGTCAAGCCTTGCGCGGCGGCGTTCTGGTCCATCCAGGTTTGGTATTGGCGGCTCCAGCGTTGCTGCAGGCTGCCAATCATGCCCATAGATTCGAGCACCTCGGCGTTGCGCAGCTTGCTTTGCAGGTAGCTGGTGGTGTCGCTGCCGCTTTTGGCGGCGGCCTCGGACGGCGCGATGGTTTTGCGGTGGCCGAACCAGGCCAGCGCCACCTGCACCAGCACAAACACCAGCGCCAGCATGCCCAGCCACGGGTGCAGGAAAAAAGTCACCGCGATATAGATAGGCGCCCAGGGCGCATCAAAGAACGCAAAAATCCCGCTGCCGGTGAGGAACTGGCGCACTTGGATCAAGTCGCCAAAGGCCCGCGACGGCGTGCTTGAGGACTGGCTCAGGTAGGCCTCAAAACTGGCGTTGAAAACACGGGTGCCCAACTGCGCGTCAAAGCGCATGCCCGCGCGCACCAGCACCCGCGAGCGCAGCCATTCAGAGCTGGCCATCACGGCAAACAGGAACAGCGTGATCAGCGACACCGCCAGCAGCGTCAGCTCGCTCTGGCTGGTCATCACGCGGTCAAACACCTGCAGCATGTAAATCGTCGGTGCCAGCATCAGCAGATTCGTCAGAAAGCTGAGCAGGCCGACGATGATGAATTCCCGGCGGAAGGCCCAGAGCGTGGCGGTCAGCTCGCTGCGGTTGAAAAATTCGGTTTTTTTCATGGCGGTTTTTTTGTTGTTTTTGTGGGCGGTGGCGTGCGGCTCAGGCGGGAGTCAGGGCGTTGGCGCGTGGCGGGCTGGTCGGCTGGGCTGTCGCGGCGGCCTGGCTGTTGGCTTTTTTCAGCGCCGCCAGCACCTCGTCGCGCGGGCCAAAGGCCTGCGTCGCGCCGTCTTGCAGGATCAGCATCTTGTCGGCCACGGCCAGCACGCTGGTGCGGTGCGTCATGATGACAAAGGTGGTGCCGCGCGCCTTGAGTTCGAGAATCGCGGCGGCCAGCGCGGCGTCACCGGCATCGTCCAGGCTGGAGTTGGGCTCGTCGAGCACGACCAGCACCGGGTCGCCGTAAATCGCTCTGGCCAGCGCCACCCGCTGGCGCTGCCCGCCCGAGAGCATCGCGCCGTCGCGCCCGACCGGGCTGTCGTAGCCCAGCGGCAGGTCCATGATGAAGTCGTGCAGGCCGACCGCCTGGGCGGCAGTTCGGACGGCGGCGGGGCGCACCTCGCCAAAACGCGCAATGTTTTCCGCCAGCGTGCCTTCGAGTAGTTCCACGCCTTGCGGCAGGTAGCCCAGATACGGGCCGAGTTCGCTTTTGTCCCAGGTGAAGACATCGGCGCCGTCGAGCCGCACTTTGCCGCTGGCGGCGGGCCACAGGCCGACCAGCAGCCGCGCCAGCGTGGTTTTGCCCGCTGCCGACGGGCCGACGACGACCAGCACTTCGCCGGGCGCGAGTTTGAAAGCGACATTTTTGAGAATGGCGATGTTGCCGCCGGGCGCAGCGGCGCTCAGGGTTTCGACCTGCAGCGCGCCGCGTGGGGCGGGCAGCGCCATCGTTTCGGGCTTGGGCGGAATGGCGGTGAGCAGGCTGTCGAGCCGCTGCCAGGCGTCGCGCATGTTGACCACCAAGCGCCACTGGGTGACGATTTGCACCAGCGGCGCCAGCACGCGCCCGCCCAGAATCGAGGCGACCAGCATCATGCCCGAGCCGCCGTTCAGGCTGTTGTGCAGCAGCAGCCAGGCGCCCAAGCCCAGCAGCAGCGAGCCCATGACGGTCTGCAAAAATTTGGTCATCGCTTGGTAGCCGCCAGCCCGGTCCGACGCCAGCGCTTGCAGGTTCAAAAACTCGCGCTGCCTGGCCATCCAGCGGCGGTGAATGTCGCGCAGCATGCCCATCGATTCAATCACCTGCGCGTTGCGCAGCGAGCCGTCGGCGTACTGCTGGGCGGCGATGGCGTAGCGGTTGGCAGCGACCAGCGGCGGCTGGGTATTGCGCTCGTTGAGCCAGCCGATGAACACCTGCAGTAGCGAGCCGACAATCGCCGCCCAGCCCAGCAGCGGGCTGACGGCAAACACCAGCGCCAGAAACACCAGCGACACTGGCGCCTCCATCAGCGCCAGCAGCGGCGGCGAGCCGAGAAAATCGCGCAGCGTGCGCAGGTCGTTGAGCGGCTGCAGGCTGCCGCCGGGAATTTTTTTCAGATTCGCCTGAAAAATGGCGCTGAAAATCCGGCTGCGCAGCTGGGCGTCAAGTTGGGCGCCCGCCTCGTGCATGATTTGCGCGCGCACCCATTCGAGCACCTCCATCAGCACATAAGCGCCCAGCACCGCCAGCGTCAGCATGACCAGCGTCAGGTGGTTGCGGCTGTTGACGACGCGGTCATAGACTTCGAGCATGTAGCCGCTCGGCGCCAGCACCAGCAGGCAGGAAAACAGGCTGAACCAAGCCGCGCGCACAAAATAAGGCCGAAGGGAACTGACTGCCAAGCGCAGTTCGGAAGGGGGTTTGAGGGTGCTCATGGGGTCTCTTCAGGTCTCTTCAACGGTGACATAGTCGGGAATTTCGCCGGGCGGCGGCACAAAGAGAAGGCTTGCAGCTTCGACTTCAGCCAAGGCTGAAAACAAAAAAGACAGCTCAAAGCCGTCGTCAGGCGTTCGGGATAAAACGATCTCGCGCAACTTGCTGTCGTGAAAGCGCGCTTCATCCTCGGCGCGCAGGGCTAGGTGAAAACGGATGCGCCCGTCTAGCGTGTACATCGAGAGTTTTCCTCCCTTGACACTGAGCGTGTGGCGGTCAAAGTACACCGGACAGCGATCGGAAAAGCGCAGCAGTGGCAGCGCCTTGGTGCCGAGGCGGCTGAGGTTGAACGGGCTGCTGGGGTGCTGATAGACCAAGCGGCTGGTGCGCGAGACGGAGTAAATCGCGTTGCAGACCATCTGTGAGCCCATGACGGGAAACTGTTCGCGCAGTTGCTTGTAGGCCAGGTGGTGCAGGGTGACGCGGTTCCAGCAGCGGCTTTGCTGGACCAGTGGCGCCAGCGCATTGCAGACCTGCGCAAACGCCTGCTGCAGTGCGCGCAGGCTGGCAAGTTGCTCAGGCGAGCCGTTCAGGGGGATGCACAGGGCGGTGTTCATGGCCGACTTAGTGTACATTCTCCTATATGAACTTTTTGATCAATGAGTAAAGCTAGCTTGGGCGGCGCTAAGCGCGCAAAAATGCTCGATTTTGTGTGACTAGGGGGCTGACCGGGCGCTCAGGGTGAGTACGCAGCGACGACAGGGGGCTAAGGTGGTATGGCTTTGAACTTTTCGGAGCCGGTGCTTGACTTTGAAGCGGCAATGGCACTGATCCACAGTTGGATCGGTAGTGACGCATAAAAACGACTGGATTATCCGGGAGGAATTTCCCTCAATCACGGATGCCGCAGCTTGTAATCGTCAGACGACTGAGGCGGCTGGAAATCCTGATTCGCAACGTGTCGTTGAGTTACACGTTTAAATCTGAAAGAGATTATCTGGCAGGAAGGGTTGGGATTTTCCTGCCAGATTGGAAAGATTAGGCCTTGATCAGGAACTCCTCTTTGGTACGACCAGCAGCTAGCTGGGCGCTCAACCAAGAAGGCGACTTGCCACGACCAGTCCAAGTTTTGCCGCTGTCTGGATCTTGGTATTTAGGGGCAACTACGTTACGCTTGTCGCCGCCGATGCGTTTGAGTGCGCCCTTGCCAGAAAAGCCAAGATCAGAAGCTGTCAGTTCGTGAGTTTTGATTAATTCCTTCACCGCTACAATGGCGTGCGTGCGCTCACCCTTGCGTTCCGTTTCGAGTTGCTTGCGCAGTTCGTTGGCGACGGCTTCGGCTTCATTGAGTTTTTGTTGCAGTGCACTAACATTCGACATGAATAGGTTCCTTGTGGAGTTAAAAATATGTTATTTTGATTGTTGGCGATTTCGCCAATCTCTTAGAGAGGTTGTTGATTATAGATCAACAACCTCTCTAAGAGATTGTTGATTTTCCTATTTTCATGGGTTGCGAGTAATAAATTTACTTACTATTTGTATCAAATGGTAAGTAAAGTGAATTTTTAAAATCATGTTTGTCTACGAGGCCACCCAAATAAGTGTTTGAGTGGCAAGGTTTGAAGTAGGGATATAAGAGAATGAGTGAAAAGAATGGTGGTTTATCTGGTGCAAAGGAAGAGGCCGGATTGCTGGATGTACTGCTTGTTCTGGCGAAAAGCATAAAACTGTTCACAATTTGGCCACTAATCGTGGGTTTGTGTGCCTTTGGCATTGCTTTTGTGCTGCCACAGACTTATCAAAGTATCTCGATTCTTCAGGCAGATCACGCAACGGCAAGCCTGGTGACCACGACTTCGGTGCTGGATCCGGTCATCGGCACGCTTGATTTGGCGAAAGGCAGGACTTCTGAAGAGGCCCGCAGCCATCTCAAGATGAAAATCTGTCTCAATAATGCCTAGTCGGCAGCGGGCATGGCCTTGTTGCTGTTTGTTTTCATGCGGCAAGCGTTGCGTAGCATGGCATTCAATGGAGCCGCCGCAAAATGGATCAACCTTCAAAATAACCCGGCAGCTTTTGTAGCGTCGCAGCAACTTCATGACCCTTCTTATCACCGGCGCCGCTGGCTTCATTGGCGCCAATTTTGTGCTGGACTGGCTGGCCCAGTCCGATGAAACCGTCGTCAACCTGGACAAGCTCACTTACGCGGGCAATCTGGAAAGCCTGGCCTCGCTGCAGGGCGATGCCAGGCACATTTTTGTGCAGGGCGATATTGGCGATGGCGCGCTCGTGGCCCGCCTACTGGCGCAGCACCGGCCCCGCGCCGTGCTCAACTTCGCCGCCGAAAGCCATGTGGACCGCTCAATCCACAGCCCGGACGATTTCATCCAGACCAATATCACCGGAACTTTCCGGCTGCTGGAGGCGGTGCGGGCTTATTGGGGCGCTTTGCCGGAGGCTGATAAAGCGGTTTTCCGGTTTTTGCATGTCTCGACCGACGAGGTGTATGGCTCGCTGGGCAAGGATGATCCGGCCTTTACCGAAACCCATCGCTACGAGCCCAACAGCCCTTATTCAGCCAGCAAGGCGGCCAGCGACCATTTGGTGCGCGCTTATCACCACACTTACGGCCTGCCGGTGCTGACCACCAATTGCAGCAACAACTACGGCCCTTACCATTTCCCGGAAAAGCTGATCCCGCTGATGATCGTCAACGCGCTGGCGGGCAAGGCGCTACCGGTGTATGGCGACGGCATGCAGGTGCGCGACTGGCTGTATGTGAAAGACCACTGCAGCGCAATTCGCCGCGTGCTCGAAGCCGGGCAGCCCGGCGAGGTTTATAACGTCGGCGGCTGGAACGAAAAGCCCAATATCGAGATCGTGCAAACGGTCTGCGCGCTGCTCGACGAGCTGCGCCCGCGCCCGGACGGCGCCCGCTACAGCGCCCAGATCAGCTACGTCAAGGACAGGCCCGGCCACGACCGGCGCTACGCCATCGACGCCAGCAAGATCGAGCGCGAGCTGGGCTGGAAACCGGCCGAAACCTTTGACAGCGGCATCCGCAAGACGGTGCAGTGGTATTTGGCCAACCCGGACTGGGTCGCCCATGTGCAAAGCGGCGCTTACCGCGATTGGATACAAACCCAGTATGTGCGCGATGAAACGGCCTGAGCCCCGCACCGTGAGCCCATCGCCCGCAGGTCCACGCGCTTCTATTCCTCAGGACCAGGTCCAGACGCACTCTCCAGCATGAAAATCCTTCTTTTGGGTAAAAATGGCCAAGTTGGCTGGGAACTGCAGCGCAGCCTGGCACCACTGGGCGATCTGATCGCGCTGGACCGCCACAGCACCGATTTCTGCGGCGACCTGACGAATCTGCCCAGCCTGGCCGAGACGCTGCAGCACCTGCGCCCAGATGTGATCGTCAACGCTGCCGCCCACACCGCTGTGGACCGGGCCGAAAGCGAGTCCGACTTGGCCCGCCTCATCAACGCCAGCGCCCCCGGCCTGCTGGCCGCCGAAGCGCAAAAACTTGGCGCCTGGCTGGTGCATTACTCCACCGACTACGTGTTTGACGGCAGCGGTGAGCAGCCTTGGCGTGAAACCGACGCGCCCGCGCCACTCAACGTCTATGGCCAGACCAAGCTCGAAGGCGAGCAGCTGATTCAGGCCGCCTGCGAGCGCCACCTGATTTTCAGAACCAGCTGGGTGTATGCCGCGCGCGGCGGCAACTTTACCAAAACCATGCTGCGCCTGGCCCAGGAGCGCGAGCGCCTGACGGTGATCGACGACCAGTGGGGCGCACCCACTGGCGCCGAGCTGATCGCCGATGTGACGGCGCATGCTATCCGCCAAGCCACAGGCGGCGCCCGAAAGGGCACACAGGCGCATGGTCAGGAGGCTGGTCTCTACCATCTCGCCGCCAGCGGTGCAACTACCTGGAGTGGTTACGCCAGCCATGTTGTGGCCCAAGCTCGGCGGACTCAGCCTGCATTAGTGCTACGAGCCAATGAAGTCGCACCCGTGCCGACCAGTGCTTTTCCGACACCTGCTAGACGCCCGCATAATTCGCGGCTGGATACCGCTAAACTGCAGGCCACTTTCGGCTTGCAACTGCCCGCCTGGCAACAGGGCGTGAATCGCATGCTGGCTGAAATCCTCTGAACTCCATACCAAATACCTCCATGACTCAACGCAAAGGCATCATCTTGGCGGGTGGCTCCGGCTCCCGGTTGCATCCGGCCACGCTGGCGATCAGCAAGCAACTGCTGCCCGTCTATGACAAGCCGATGATTTATTACCCGCTGAGCACCCTGATGCTGGCGGGCATCCGCGATGTGCTGATCATCAGTACGCCGCAGGACACGCCGCGCTTTGCGCAGTTGCTGGGCGATGGCAGTCAGTGGGGCATGAGTTTGCAATACGCCGTGCAGCCCAGCCCGGACGGCCTAGCCCAGGCTTTTTTGATTGGTGAAGACTTCATCGGCAATGCCCCCAGCGCCTTGGTGCTGGGCGACAACATTTTTCACGGCCACGATCTTGCGCCGCTGCTGGCCCAGGCCGATGCGCAGACCAGCGGCGCCACCGTCTTTGCTTACCATGTGCAAGACCCCGAGCGTTACGGCGTCGTCGCCTTTGATAAAAACGGCAAGGCCAGCAGCATTGAAGAAAAACCGCTCAAGCCGCAAAGCAGCTACGCCGTCACCGGCCTGTATTTCTACGACAGCCAGGTGATAGACATCGCCAAGGCCGTCAAGCCCAGTGCCCGGGGCGAACTGGAAATCACCGCCGTCAACCAGGCGTATCTGGAGATGGGCCAGCTCAATGTGCAGATCATGGGGCGCGGCTACGCCTGGCTGGACACCGGCACCCACGACAGCTTGCTGGACGCCGGTCAGTTCATCGCCACACTGGAGCGCCGCCAGGGCTTGAAAATCGCCTGCCCGGAAGAAATCGCCTGGCGCAACGGCTTTATCACCTCCGAACAGCTGGAAAAATTGGCCCAGTCCCTGGCCAAGAACGGCTATGGTCAGTACTTGCAGCGCCTGTTGGGTGAAGGGGGCGATGCATGAAAGTGACTGCAACGGCAATTCCCGACGTGCTGATCATCGAACCCAAGGTGTTTGGTGACCCGCGCGGCTTTTTTTACGAAAGCTTTAACCAGAAGGCTTTTAACGCAGCCACCGGCCAGAACGTGAACTTTGTGCAAGACAATCACAGCCGCAGCGTCAAGGGAGTTCTGCGTGGCCTGCACTACCAGATTCAGCAGCCGCAGGGCAAGCTGGTGCGGGCGGTGCGCGGGGCGGTGTTTGATGTGGCGGTGGATATTCGCCAGTCTTCGCCAACTTTTGGCAAATGGATTGGTGTAGAGCTGAGCGAAGAAAATAACCGGCAGATGTGGGTGCCGCCGGGATTTGCGCACGGTTTTGTGGTGCTGAGCGAATCGGCTGACTTCTTATACAAGACGACTGAATACTACGCGCCTGAGTACGAGCGCTGCATTGCGTGGAATGATGCATCTATTGGCATTCAATGGCCAAAGGGTATGGCACCATGTCTCTCTGTCAAAGACCGTCTGGGTAAGGATTTGATGAGTGCTGATATTTCGATCGCAGGTTGACTTTTTGATTAAGTTTTTGAACTCCTCCGTAAGTAGATGGTCACGCTGGTAGCGCTCTCTGATTTTTTCCTTGTACATGCAAAAAGATACTGTCCTGGACTATCCAGCCAAAAAATTCCTACATCCACCGAGCCTGGAACTGGTCAGAAGACAAATTGGGCCTGATTGCGTCGTGGAATGTGATCCTCTGGATAGACGAACGAATGCTCTTGCCAGCGTTTCAGATACTAGGCCAGCGTAGGCACCTGCAGGCGTACTGTGATGAGGTGATCCAGATGCTGTTAATGCTCAGCAAGAGCGCAATGCGCCAATTCATCATATTGTCCAAAGCGGCAAATAGGAGTAGAAGGATAAAATCGGTTACCACTGCTATTATTACTTGGTGGCGAACCGGATGTATCGTTTCAAGATACTAACGGGTGATAAGTTGTGGACGGATGCATCTGGATATGCAGGATGCAAAAATTCATACCTAGATGAATGTTATCAATTGCATAATTCCACTCGTACGCCAGAAATTCATCGGAAATTAATGGAAAGTTTTATCGCTTGCTGATTTTTTATTTGTCGATTATTACTTTTGTTGATTAGATGATTTTGTATGAAATTTTTAGGTAATTACTCATGAAAGAGCGATTACGCTATCTGACAAGGAATGAATTTTTGTTGCAACGAATTTTCGCCAGCCAAATCGGTCAAAATATTATTACAAACTACTTGGCAGTGGTTTGGATGGGTGGACTGAGTCTTGCGCTTATTCCACTTTACCTCAAGCGTCTAGGCCCGGATCAATGGGGTGTTGTTGCTATCTGCATGGCAATTCAGGGTTTCCTGGGATTGCTGGATGCGGGCCTTGGTCAGATTATGCCCCGAGACATTGCCCGAGTTGCGGGAGATCAGGGCGCAGTGGCGCGGGTGTTCCGAGTGTTCTCGCGCGCTTATCTGGGGTTGGGTTTTATTGGGCTGGTGCTGGGTCAGGCTGGAGTGCATTGGCTGGTCGTGCAGTGGTTCAATCAAGGCCAAGGGGTTGCTGACGGGGCAGATTTGGCGCTACGGCTGGTACTTGTACAGTTTTTTTTCCAATTTGCGAACAATGCCCATACAGGTTACTGGAATGGTCTTCAAACCCAAAAACAGGCCAACTTTCGGCAATGCGCATTTGGCACCGCCAGACATGCGGGTGCACTGACATTGGTCTATATGTGGCGCGCGGATGCCATTGCCTACTTGTTGCCTTTTGTGCTGGTTTCTGCGATAGAGTGGTGGTCCAACTTCCGTGCAGTCCGACGGGGACTCAGTGACCTCGTTGATGGGGAGGTCTCAATCGCGGAATTGCGCGCACTGGCCCGTGAGGCGGGATTGCTGGCTGTGGGCATATTAATTGGAATGCTGATTTCGCAAATCGACCGAATTGTGCTATCTCGTTCGGTAGATATTGCCTCTTACGGACGCTACGTTATTGTCGCGAACCTTGGGCTTGCTTTTATGCAGCTTCAGTATCCGTTGATGCGGGCTTTTTTTCCTCGTATTGTGCGCATGGATGTCCATCGCAGTTTCTCTTCTCAATGGCAACTTGGATTAGGTGTATTTTTATTGTGCGTTCTGCCTTGTGGCCTTGTCGCGGTGCTGGCACCGTGGTTGTTGCAGTTCTGGCTCGGTGATTCACAGATGGTTTCCGAAGGCGTCGCTCCTTTGCGTTTGATTATTGGTGCAGTAGCAGTCAATGCAGTTTATAACCTGATCTATCAACATATTATCGCAAAGGGACAGGGACGGCTGGTCCTGCTGATTAATCTTATTGTACTAATGATCGTGACGCCGATGGCTATCTTTTTAGTACGTAAATATGGGATTATCGCAGGTGGACTGACTTGGATGTTAGGTTCTGTTATTCAGTTGGGATTCGGCATGCTATGGATGTTAAATAATCGTATGCAGCACAAAAAATAGGTTTTTATGAGTAAGTCACACTTTTTAGCTCGTATGAGTCGCACCATGCAACGCATTGGTGCATATTTCTTGCAGCGGTTGCGTATTCCTGTAGAGTTTTCGACGCTGCAAGGTAGATCTGTTCCGCGTTTTTCGCTTCGTTGGCAGGATCGTTGGCTGTGCTTGGGTGATGCGACCTCTGTAACCGGCTTTGACCGTCATTATGTGTTTCACACTGCCTGGGCGTGTCGGATTTTGGCAGAGTCGCAGCCAGCCGAGCATGTTGACATCTCAAGTTCGCTGTATTTTGTGGCAACTGTGTCGGCCTTTCTTTCCATTCGCTTTTACGACTATCGTCCGGCGCAGCTGGCGCTGTCAGGTCTGACCTGTGATCATGCCGACCTGACTCGACTCCACTTTTCCAATGGCAGTATTGCATCTCTATCCTGCATGCATGTGGTTGAGCACATAGGGCTGGCGCGTTATGGCGATCCATTGGACTATGACGGTGACCTGAAGGCCGTTGCTGAGTTACGTCGAGTGCTTGCGGTAGGTGGGCAATTATTATTTGTTGTCCCCATCGGTGGAGATGCACGTATCCAGTTCAATGCCCACCGGATTTATACCTACCGCCAAGTACTAGGAATGTTTGAAGGCTTTGAACTTTTGGAGTTTGCACTGATTCCCGATGATGGAAGTAATTTGGGTCTGGTGCGGCATGCGGAGGAAGCCCTATCCGATGCTCAACGTTACGGCTGTGGGTGTTTTTGGTTGCGTAAGGTAAATTTATGATAGTTGTCCGTTTGTGCGGTGGCCTGGGAAACCAGCTTTTCCAGTATGCGGCAGGGCGGCGACTGGCGCATGCACGGGGAACGGAGTTGGTACTCGACCTGGGTTGGTACGCGCGTACACCATCGTCGGATACGCCACGGGTTTACGAGTTAGGCCATTACCCAATTCGGGCTCGGCCAGTCACGTCAGGTGAGGCTTTATGGTGCCGTCTGCACGAAGGACGTTTGCAGCGCCGTCTGCCTTTTTTGCCCCGGCGTTGGTGTCATCACAGGGAAAAGAGTTTTGCATTTGATCCTTTGATTCTTGATCTGCCCGACAGCACCTATATGGATGGTTATTGGCAGAGCTATCGTTACTTCGCGGATATTGCTGGGTTGATCCGTGCCGAGCTCACTCCAATGGCACCTTTCGGTCAGCAGGATGAAAAGGTGGCGGAATCGATTGCCAAGTGGGATGCTGTATCAGTGCATGTGCGGCGGGGGGATTATGTGACCCATCAGGCTGCTGCAGCAAATCATGGTCTGTGCTCTCTTGATTACTATAAAGCGGCGCTGGCACGGGTACTGCCCCATGTGGAACGGCCGCATTTTTTCATTTTTTCAGATGATGTAGCGTGGGCTCGCGAGAATCTTCCGCTGCCCGGTCTTGCCACCTTTGTGGATCACAACGGTCCTGCCACTGCATTTCAGGATCTGCGTTTGATGTCTCTGTGTAACCACCAGATTACAGCCAACAGCAGCTTCAGTTGGTGGGGGGCGTGGTTAAACCCGCAGCCAAATAAGGTTGTGGTGATGCCCAAGCAATGGTTTGCGGATCAGCGCGACACAAGCACACTGGCATCTGGCGATTGGATTCGTCTGTGACGCCGCCTATTTCAGTCGTTATCCCGGTGTACAACCGCAGCTGGGAGTTGCGCCGCGCACTTGAATCCCTAGCGCGTCAGACTGAGCGTAATTTCGAGGTGGTGGTTTGTGATGATGGCTCGACCGAGGATATCTGTGCGGTGCTTGCACCGTTTCAGAGTCAGATGGATGTCCGTTATCAGCGCATAGAGAATTCCGGTGGCCCAGCCCGCCCACGTAACGTAGCGATTCGTCTGGCAAGAGGGGAATGGATTGCATTTCTCGATTCTGACGACTGGTGGGACGATGGGCGCATGGCAGTGGTTGGCGCTGCATTGGACGAGGATATTGATATTCTGTACCACCCGTTGCGCGTCGTGACTGCGCAGGGGCTAACCCGAACCCCAGAGCGTCGCAGCATGATTGGGGAACCCTTGCGCAGCGAGGCTCTGCGCCATATGGCTCTATTTGGCAATCCAGTACCCAATTCTGCGGCAGTGGTCCGGCGCAGTCTGTTGATGGAGATCGGAGGAATTTGTGAAGACCAAGCTATTGTTGCGGTAGAAGATTTTGATACTTGGCTGCGATTGGTGGAAGCTGGGGCACGGATGCGATTCATGGATCAGGTGTTGGGGTCTTACTGGATTGGGTCGGACGGTATTAGCGCTTTTTCCCGTCGCCAGATTGACAGACATATCGCGTTATTCAAACGCCACGCTCCCCGGTTCAGCTCCGATTTTCGCCTCATCGCTGAGGCTTATCACAATTATGCAATTGGTTCAATGTTACTTAAGATTGGCGATAGCCATCAACATGCCAGAGAATACTTACTGCTGGCTCGAGAACTACCTACGTTCAAAATGCGGGTAAAGCGCTGGTTGAAATTGGCGATAATTTTTATTAAAACAGTATTTGCGAAAATTGAACAATAGCAGTATTTATACAATGAGAAATTTAATCTTAATAAGTCATCAAGAAAAAATTTCTTAGAAAAATCTATAGTTTGATGTTCATCACAAAGTTAAATCTACCTGCTTCAGTCGGGCAGCTTTAGCTGCGATAATTTTTTATGAAGGATAGATGTTTAATAGACTACCCGTGTATGGTAGTCATACGGCATTTCTAAATTGTCAGAGAGTTGGTGCGCAAGACATGGATAGTAGTATTTGAAGGATCACTTTGAGCCGCACTCGAACGATGAATTCTAGATGGTGCCAAGGATAGGATACATCGTTCAGGCGATGCGTATCCGGACTTCCAGTCCGTAATTTAAAATCACTAGTTTTGGCTGGTGGTGGTTTGGTATTTTTGATATCTATTAAAAAGATGCAGATTTAAGTAATAGACGTAGAGTATTTGAGTTGTGTGGATAGATTGGGAAATGGCTTGGTTATTTTGTAAATTTTAATGACGGTTGAATAATGATTGTAATATAAAAAATAATATATTCGCCGTTTAGGCGGGGCGCATCCTAATTTCTATTATCAATAGTAATCTACCAACCTTAGTTGGCAGTTATTTTGTTGTATCTTATCGGTTTATTGTGATGTGGGGCGTTTGTGTGTGTGACTTTGGTTTGTTTGTTTAAAATATAAAAGGTTGACTGTGTGAGTGCACAAAAACACATAATTTTATGTTCGCTAATCCTTGGAGGCGCTGAAATATTTACTTTGGAGCGATTGCTCCAGGGAGGGGCTGATTGCATGATTTTACATTGCAATTCCGAATTGGCTCTTAATATTTTTAATGATAAACGGTATAGTAGTGTTAAAGTAATTAGTGAGCCTGGTCTGGATGGGTTAGCCTCAAATTTTACTTTCACAAATCTGATATGTGCCGTAATTTCCATGCGGCCAGTTATCGAGATGGGTGGTGCTTTGCTTGGTAATCTACGTGCCGCATCAATGATGCTGCATCCAGCTGTGGCCCGACGAAATGATGCTTTTATTCATGATAATAGTCATTACTTAAATTTGAAGGCTCGAATTTTGATGGCTTTTATTATTGTTCGGTCTAGGCGTACATTTTTTCCATGTCGTCATTCAATTCTCCGTGTGCCATTTTATCGGTTGCTGCTATCGCGCATAGTTGTCGACTACTTTGAAACGTTTCATTCATTTAATAGCATTAAAATATCTAAGCAGGCATGCTTGAATATTGCGATTATAGGTCGCATTGAGCCGGAAAAAAATCAGAAATTGGCTATGGCCATAGTTAATCATTTAGCAAGCAGTGGAGCTGCTATTAATTTTACCTTGATAGGTTCTCGAGCTCATAAATCATATTATGATGAAATTATTGCAATGGAAAATAATCCAGCAGTCAAGCTTACTCAGATAGAAGTGCTTCGCTCCGAAATTCCAAGCTTGATAAAAAAACAAGATTTAATATTGCATACATCAATCGCTGAAAGTCTCCCACTTGTACTTTTTGAAACAAATATGCTCAAAATTCCTTTTTTTGCATTGCCCGTGGGAGGGATTCCTGAAGTTTTACCTGATAAGTATTGGCTCAATGTTGATGTTGAAAAATCTGTTCAAAAAATAAAAAATATAATATATGGATGCTGATCATTAATGACTATTGCATTCGATTTAAAAAATCTAGTGCATCGTTAATACAACGTATAAATAATGAAGAAATTTCTTTACATTTCAGCTTTTTTCCCTAATAAATATGCTGGTCATGCAGGGGGTCGCGTAGCATTTGAAAATTTAATGGCACTCAGGGTTGATGGGCATGTCGATGCCGTTGTTTGCACTTCCGAGAATATTATTGCAGACAATGCGCAAGGAATCAGGGTAATCCATCAAGGGAAATTATCTTTTATTCAGTATTTGGTAAAAAATTTTAAAAATCTATCGTGGCATTCTTTTTTGACGGCTCCGATAATTCATACTCGTTTAAATCAAAATGCTGAATATTTAATTATCGAACTATTGAAAGCCAAAGACTATGATGAGATATTTATTGACTTTACACAGTGTCTCATGCTTGTAAAGCAAGCACTTTTGAAGTCTGGAGTTAGGCTAAAAATTACCGCTTGTCTTCATGATGTATTTGCTCAAAGAATGATAAGAAGTAATTTATTCGTAGATTCTGTACTGACTGGGATCGTCTGCAAGCAGGAGCAAGAATTGATTAAATTGCTGGACGATATCACCGTCCTTAGCATAAAAGATAAAGAATTATTGCAAAGTTTGTATTCGGCAAATTCTGTAAAAATAAAACCATTTTCTCCACCTGATTGGTGTGCCAATGTGAATCGAAGTGCTGCACAAATTAATTCTAAAAAAATTATATTTTTTGGAAATTTTGATAGAATAGAAAATTCATCAGCAGCAGAGTGGTTTATTGAGAATGCTATGAACGAGATTTGTTTGGCTATTCCTGACGCTACGCTGATTTTGTTGGGAACAGGAAGTGATCGCCTGGCCGCTCAGATTGGTGTCTCCAATGTAGTTGGTATAGGCTTCATCGAAGATCCCTCTCCATACTTTAGTTGCTGTGGTTGTGCGATAGCCCCCCTTTTTCAGGGGGCAGGTGTGAAATTCAAGGTTCTGGAAGCTCTGGCGTGTGGTGTTCCTGTTGTTGGTACTGCAGTTGCCTGCGAAGGCATTGCACCGCAGTCGATGCTGTTTCAATCCGAGGTTGAAACATTCGCAGCGGAAACTATTCATATTCTTCAAATGAAAAAACAGTTCTAGCTCTATTGATACGGTAAAAAATACAAAATATTATTTGTTATAAATGAGCGATTCATAAAAGATTTTCCCGTAAAGCTCAGAGCTTTTCTCAGAGTAAGATCCGCACATATTGCGGAAGAATTTGTCGTAAAGCATTTAATGCAATAATTTTTGTTATTGATAATAAATTTTTTTAGGGAATGGCTTGACGTTTTTTATTGTTGTATTTTGAATTTTCATTGGTATTAATGACAAATATTTTCGTGCCTCGCATTGCAGTGTGCATGGCTGCCTACAATGGTATGTCCTACATCGTCGATCAAATTGAATCAATTCTCCTGCAGAGAAATGTTGATCTTCATATATTTGTAAGCGTGGATCGATCAATCGATGGCACTGAAGATCGGCTTGCAAAATTGGCGTTGTTAGAGCCACGTGTCACACTGTTGCCTATTGGTAAGTATTTCGGTGGTGCGGGGCCGAATTTCTATCGTTTGTTACATGATGTGAATTTTTTTGATTTTGATTACGTTAGCTTTTCAGATCAAGATGATATTTGGCTTTCAGATAAAATCTCGCGTGCGCATGAGGTGATTTTAGAATCCAGATCAGATGCTTATTCCAGTAATGTGATGGCATTTTGGTCAGATGGCCGTCAAAATTTAATTGAAAAATCTCAAAAACAAGTTCAGTGGGATTTTTTATTTGAAGCCGCTGGACCGGGCTGTACTTATGTCATGCGTAAAGAGTTGGCTTGTGCCATTCAAGAAGTATTGAAAAACCGTTGGACTGATGTTCAGCGGGTAGGTCTGCATGACTGGTTTTTCTATGCATTTGCCCGTGCTAATGGCTACCGCTGGGTGATTGATGACTATGCGGGCATGCTGTACCGCCAGCATGAAAAAAATCAGGTAGGGGCCAATTTGGGGTGGCAAGCTTTGCTTCACCGGGCACGCAAGATTTTCAGCGGATGGGGCTTGACCCAGTCCGTATTGATCGCTGAACTGGTCGGCTTGGGTAATGATCCTTTTGTCAGGCGATGGTCGGGCGGCAGCCGGGCAGGGCTGCTCTGGCTGGCCTGTCATGGCTGGCAATGCCGCAGGCGTTTGCGTGACAAGCTGCTGTTTGTCTTGTCGTGCCTGGCAATGTGTGTTGCAGGAAAGCGCCCTCTATGAGTCAACAGCGAGTGCTAGTTACCGGCGCCAATGGGTTTGTGGGCCGGGCCTTGTGTTCTGAAGTCGCCATCCGTGGGTTTGAGGTTGGTGGCATGACCCGTTTGCCTTGGCATCTCCCAAGCGGTATTGAAAGCTTTGTGGTGGACTTCATGGATGAGAGCGCCGACTGTAGGGAGGGTTTGATTGGTTGTCTGGTGCTTGTCCACGCGGCCGCGCGCGTTCATGTCATGGCTGATACGGCTGAAAACCCCTTGGACGAGTTCCGCCGGATCAATGTCGAAGGCACCCTGAACCTAGCCCGGCAGGCTGCTGCCGCCGGTGTGCGGCGCTTTGTGTTTATCAGCTCCGTCAAGGTCAATGGCGAGGCAACGCAGCTCGGTCATCCGTTCTGCGTTGATGACGCACCCGCACCGCTGGACCCTTACGGCATTTCCAAGATGGAAGCCGAGCAGGGGCTGCGCGAAATCGCCGCAAAAACTGGCATGGAAGTGGTCATCATTCGCCCGCCGCTGGTGTACGGGCCGGGCGTCAAGGCCAATTTTGCCGCCATGATGCGCTGGCTCCAGCGTGGCGTGCCGCTGCCGCTGGGCGCAATTGACAACCGCCGCAGTCTGGTGGCGTTGGATAATCTGGTCGATTTGATCGTCACCTGCATCAGCCATCCGGCGGCGGCGAATCAGACCTTTCTGGTCTCCGATGGCGAGGATGTTTCCACCACTGGGCTGCTGCGGCGCATGGGCTTGGCGATGGGGCGCCCGGCGCGTTTGCTTCCGGTGCCGACTGGCTTACTGAAAATGGCGGCGACGCTGGTTGGCAAGCCGGACATGGCCCAGCGGCTGTGCGGCTCTTTGCAGGTGGATATTGACAAAACGCGCCAGTTGTTGGGCTGGTCGCCACCGCTGACGCTGGACCAGGGTTTAAAAAAAGCAGCACAAGGATTGAAGTGATGAAGCGGGTATTTGATTTGCTGCTGGCCGTGGCGGCGGCTGCCGTTTTGGCCGTGCCGGTGCTGCTGGTGGCGCTGGCGGTACGCTTGAGCTCGCCCGGCCCGGCGCTGTATTGGTCGGATCGGGTCGGGCGGCGCAATGTGATTTTCAAAATGCCCAAGTTCCGCAGCATGCGCGTCGGCACGCCCGCCGTGGCCACGCACCTGCTGAGCAACCCAAAGGCGCACTTGACGCCGATTGGCAGTTTTTTGCGCAAGAGCAGTCTCGATGAGCTGCCCCAGTTGTGGAGCATTCTGGTCGGCGACATGAGCTTTGTCGGGCCGCGCCCGGCGCTTTTCAATCAGCATGATCTGATTGAGTTGCGCACGCAAAGCGGCGTTCATGAATTGGTGCCGGGCCTGACCGGCTGGGCGCAGGTCAATGGCCGCGACGAGCTGCCGATTCCCGACAAAGTCAGGCTGGACGCGGCTTATCTTGAAAAAAAATCGCTGGGGTTTGACATCCGCATCCTGTGGCTGACCTTTATCAAGGTGATTCGGCGCGACGGCGTTACCCACTAAAAATCACCATGCTGTTTAACCGTTCGATCTCTGCGCCCTTGCTGGCGCTGCCGCGTCCAGCCAAGCGTCTGGTGGTGCTGGTGCTCGATCTGCTGATGATCGAGTTGGCCGTCTGGGCGGCTTTTTATCTGCGCATTGACCAGACCGGCCTGCCGCAGGGGGCGCAGGAGTATGTCTATCTGCTAGCGCCCGCACTGGCGATTCCGCTGTTTGTGCGCTTTGGCCTGTACCGGGCGATTTTTCGCTACACCGGCATGGCGGCGTTGGCCACCACGGCCAAGGCGGTGGGGCTGTATGCGCTGCTGCTTTTTCTGTCCCTGTTGCTGTTCAGATGGGAAGGGGTGCCGCGCACCTTGGGGCTGATTCAGCCACTGCTGTTTTTGCTGCTGGTCGGTGGCAGTCGGGCGGTGGCGCGCTTTTGGTTGGCGGGCTGGTCGGGCAAGGCGCGCCATGCCGTCGGCCGACTGCTGATTTACGGCGCGGGCGAGGCGGGCGTGCAGACGGCTTCGGCGCTGAGCGTGGGGCGCCAGTTTGTGCTGCTGGGCTTTATTGACGACGACAAGGCCAAGGCCGGGCGCAGCATCAACGGCATGGACATCATGACGCCGGAGGAAGTGGCTGATGCGGTGATCAGCATGGGCGTGACCGACATCTTGCTGGCCATGCCTTCGCTGGAGCGTGCCCGGCGTAATCAGATCATCAACAGCCTGCGCGGCCTGCCGGTGCATGTGCGCACGCTGCCGGGCATGGGCGATTTGGCCTCGGGGCGGGTGTCGATGCAGGATGTTCAGGAGCTCGATATTGAGGACTTGCTGGGGCGCGCGCCGGTACCGCCTGACTCAAGTCTGCTAGCGCGCAACCTGGCGGGCAAGGTGGTGCTGGTCACTGGCGCGGGTGGCAGTATTGGCAGTGAGTTGTGCCGTCAGATCCTGCGCGAAAAGCCGCACCAGTTGGTGCTGGTCGAGCACAGCGAGTTTGCCCTCTACACGATTCACCGCGAGCTCGAAGCGCTGTGTGCCGAGCATGGGCTGGCGGTGGAAGTCGTGCCCCTGCTCGGCAGCGTCGGCAATTTCGGGCGGCTCAAGGAAATCTGCCTGCTTTACCGGCCCGCCACCGTCTATCACGCCGCCGCTTACAAACATGTGCCGCTCGTCGAGAGCAACCCGGCAGAAGGCGTGCTGAACAATATCTTTGGCACCCTGAACATGGCGCGGGCCGCGATGGAAAGCGGCGCGGCGCATTTTGTGCTGGTCTCGACCGACAAGGCGGTGCGCCCGACCAATGTGATGGGCGCGACCAAGCGCATGGCCGAGCTGGTGCTGCAGGCGCTGGCCGCCAGCGACTCAGTGCGCTTTGCCCAGCCCGACGGCACGCACAGCGACGACGTACCCAACCACACCGTGTTTGCGATGGTGCGCTTTGGCAACGTGCTGGGCAGCAGCGGCAGCGTCGTGCCGCTGTTTCGCAAGCAACTGCTCGCAGGCGGGCCGCTGACCGTCACCCACGCCGAAGTTACGCGCTACTTCATGACGATTCCCGAAGCCGCCCAGCTCGTGCTGCAGGCGGGCGCGATGGCCCACGGCGGCGACGTGTTTGTGCTCGACATGGGCAGCCCGGTCAAAATCGTCGATCTGGCGCAGCGCATGGCCCAGCTTTCTGGCTTGACACTGTGCGATGCGTGCAATCCCGACGGCGACATTGAGCTGAAAATCACCGGCCTGCGCCCCGGCGAAAAGCTCTACGAAGAGCTGCTGATTGGCGACAACCCCGAAGGCACGGCGCATGAGCGCATCATGAAAGCGCATGAAGATTTTGTGCCCTGGACCGAACTCGCGCCAGTGCTGGTGCAGATGCGCCAGGCCGCCATCCACAACGACACGGCGCTGATGAAGGCTATCTTGACCCGGCTGGTGCATGGCTACGGCCCGCAGGCTGCCAGCGCTGGCGCCACGCCGTTGGTGGCGATGGCGGATTAAAGCGTCTTGCCAATGCGGCACAATTTGCAGACCTTCACTTTTGAGATGCAACACCCCCATGACCGATATTTCCGCTGCCCCCGACCTGTCCCACGTTGGCTCGCGTGACAAGGCCGAAATTCTGGCCCAGGCGCTGCCCTACATCCGCAAGTTCCACGGCAAAACAATGGTCATCAAGTACGGCGGCAACGCCATGACCGACCCGGTGCTGCAACAGGCGTTTGCCGAAGACGTGGTGCTGCTCAAGCTCGTCGGCATCAACCCCGTGGTGGTTCACGGCGGCGGCCCGCAGATTGAAAACGCGCTGAACCGCCTCGGCAAAAAAGGCCAGTTCATCCAGGGCATGCGCGTCACCGACGCCGAAACCATGAAAGTCGTCGAATGGGTGCTGGGTGGCGAAGTGCAGCAAGACATCGTCGGCCTGATCAACGCCGCTGGCGGCAAAGCCGTCGGCCTGACCGGACGCGACGGCGCAATGATTCGTGCCAAAAAGCTCAAAATGCTCGACAACCAAGACCCCAGCATCGAACACGACGTGGGCCAGGTCGGCGACATCGAGTCGATTGACCCCAGCGTCGTCAAGGCGCTGCAGGACGATCAGTTCATCCCCGTCATCAGCCCCATCGGTTTTGGCGACAAGAACGAAAGCTACAACATCAACGCCGACGTGGTTGCCGCCAGACTCGCCACCGTGCTGGAAGCCGAAAAGCTCCTGATGCTGACCAACATCAGCGGCGTGCTGGACAAGGCCGGTGAACTGCTGACCGACCTGACCGCCACGCGCATCGACGAGCTGTTCGCCGACGGCACCATCAGCGGTGGCATGCTGCCGAAAATCGCCGGTGCGCTGGACGCGGCCAAGAGCGGCGTCAACGCCGTCCACATCGTCGATGGCCGCGTGCCGCATGTGCTGCTGCTGGAAATTTTGACCGACAAGGCGTATGGCACGATGATTCGCTCGAACTGAGCGTCGCCCAGCGGCGCGCTGGGAAAAAGCGTGGGGCGCCCCGCTGCCAGCGCGCCCCGCTTGCCGGATGGAGGCGGCGACTCCGGCATGCGCGTGGCGGGTGCCCGCGATGACGCCGGATCATGCGTTTGAACCGAATAAAAGGAGTCACCATGCCACGCTTTCAGGTCAAAAAAGTCGCCGTTCTCGGCGCCGGGGTGATGGGCGCGCAAATCGCCGCCCATCTGATCAACTGCCGGGTGCCGGTGCTGCTGTTCGATCTGGCCGCCAAAGATGGCCCGAAAAACGCCATCGCCACCCGCGCGATTGACAACCTGAAAAAGCTCAAGCCTGCGCCGCTGGGACTGGTCGAAGACGCGGCCTTGATCCAGCCCGCCAACTATGAAGAGCATCTGGCACTGCTGCAGGACTGCGACCTGATCATCGAGGCGATTGCCGAGCGCATGGACTGGAAAACCGCGCTGTATCACCAGATTGCGCCCTTTGTGGCCGACAACGCCATTCTGGCCAGCAACACCTCCGGCCTGTCGATCAGCGCGTTGAGCGACGCGCTGCCGGACAGTTTGAAATCGCGCTTTTGCGGCATTCACTTTTTCAACCCGCCGCGCTACATGGCACTGGTGGAGCTGATCAACACGCCCGCCACCGTGCCGACCGTGCTGGACGATCTGGAAGCTTTCGTCACCAGCGCGCTGGGCAAAAGCGTGGTGCGCGCCCACGACACGCCCAATTTCATCGCCAACCGCGTCGGTATCGCCAACATGCTGGCCACGATGAAAGAGGCCGAAGCGTTCGGCTTGAGCTACGACGTGGTCGATGACCTGACCGGCAAGAAGCTGGGCCGCGCCAGCTCGGGCACCTTCCGCACCGCCGATGTGGTGGGGCTGGACACGATGGCCCATGTGATTCAAACGCTGCAGGACAAGCTTGGCAGCGTGGGCAGCGGCAAGGCCGAAGACCCGTTTTTTCAACTCTATGGCACGCCGCCGGTGCTGACCCGCCTTTTGCAAGCTAAAAGCCTAGGCCAGAAAACCGGCGCGGGTTTTTACAAAAAAGCGGGCCGCGATATTTTGCGGCTCGATCCCGAAAGCATGGGCTATGTCGCTAGCGGCGCGAAAGCCGACGAGGTCGTGGGCCGCATGCTGAAAAAACCCGCTAGCGAGCGACTCAAGCTGCTGCGCGAGGCCGAGGGCGCACAGCCGCGCTTTCTGTGGGCAATTTTGCGCGACCAGTTTCACTACGCCGCCGTGCATTTGGCGGGCATTGCCGAAACCGCTCGCGACATTGATCTGGCGATGCGCTGGGGTTTTGGCATGAAACAAGGCCCGTTCGAGCTGTGGCAGGAGGCGGGCTGGCTGCAGGTGGCGCAGTGGATCCAGCAGGACATTGACGCGGGCAGGGCGCTGTGCAAAGAACCGCTGCCGGACTGGGTGTTCAGCGGCCCGGTCGCGCAGGCGGGTGGCGTACACACGCCGCAAGGCTCGTGGAGCGCGTCCAGTCAAGCATTTATCCCACGGTGCCAGTTGCCCGTCCATGCGCGCCAGTATTTCCCGCAGGATGTGCTGGGTAGCGGCGCGCCCGCCTTTGAAACAGCCGGAACCACGCTGTACGAAGACGAGGCGATTCGCCTGTGGACGCTGGCGGAGGCGAGTGGTGCAAACAGCGACGTGCTGATCGCCAGCCTCAAGACCAAAATGCACGCCATCAGCCCGCATGTCGTCCAAGGGCTGGCGCGGGGCGTAGCGCTGGCCGAGGCGCATCACAGCGCTTTGGTGATCTGGTCTGGCCGTGAGCTGTTTTCTGCGGGCGCTGATTTGCAGGGAATGCTGCCCGCGTTCATGGCGGGCGGCGCTGCTGCGATTGACAGTGCCCAGCGCCAGTTGCAGCAGCTGATGCTCAGGCTGCGCCATGCCGCCGTGCCGGTCGTGTCCGCCATTTCCGGGCTGGCGCTGGGCGGGGGCTGCGAATTGGCGCTGTATTCAGCGCGGCGCGTCGCGGCGATGGAAAGTTATATCGGGCTGATCGAAGTCGGCGTCGGCTTGGTGCCGGGCGCGGGCGGTTTAACCGCCATTGCCCGCCGCGCTGCCGAAAATGCCGCCCGCTCCAGCAACAAGGCGCTGCTACCGTTTTTGAGCGAAAGTTTTACCGCCGCCGCGATGGCCACGGTCAGCAGCGGTGCGCTCGATGCCCGCAAGCTGGGCTATTTGCTGGCCAGCGACGTGATCGTGCCGCACCCGGACGAGCTGCTGTTTGTCGCGCTGAGTCAGGCGCGGGCGCTGGCTGAGGCCGGTTATCGTCCGCCGCTCAACCGCCTGTTTCCAGTGGCGGGCCGCAACGCGCTGGCCACGCTTAAAGGTCAACTGGTGAATATGCGCGACGGAGGTTTTATCAGCGCCCACGATTTTTACATTGCCAGCCTGATCGCCAATGTTGTCTGCGGCGGCGATGTGGACGCAGGCACGCTGGTCAACGAAGACTACCTGATGGCGCTGGAGCGCCAAGCCTTTGGCGCGCTGCTGGCGCACCCGAAAACGCAGGAACGCATCATGGCCATGCTCGGCACCGGCAAACCGCTGCGCAACTGACACAGCAGCGCGCATGAACCGTATCCGCGCACAGCTCAATGTCAGCCAGAGGCACGCAGTTGGATGCCTGCCAGCGGCGCGGCGGACGGGTGGCCAATTCAAGCCATCCGGGCCGCGACGGCGTTCTGCCACCCCACTGACACCTCCGACAGCGAAAAATCACAAGGAGTTTCACCATGCCCAAACAAGTCCAAGACGCCTACATCGTCGCCGCCACGCGCACGCCGATTGGCCGCTCGCACCGGGGATTTTTTCGTCACACCCGGCCTGACGAGTTGCTGGTTCATGTCCTCAAGGCCGCGCTGGCCCAAGCGCCCACGCTAGATCCGCAGGCGATTGAAGACATCGTCTGCGGCTGCGCGATTCCCGAAGGGCCGCAGGGGCTGAACATTGCCCGCATTGGCGCGGTGCTGGCCGGGCTGCCGACCAGCGTCGGCGGCATCACCGTGAACCGCTTTTGCGCCTCGGGCCTGTCGGCGGTGCAGATGGCGGCTGACCGCATCCGCGTCGGCGAGGCCGATGTGATGATCGCCGCCGGTGTCGAAAGCATGAGTTTGGTGCCGATGATGGGCAACACGCCGTCGCTGTCGCCCGCGATGTTTGCCGGTGACGCGGATGTCGGGATTGCCTACGGCATGGGCCTGACCGCCGAAAAAGTCGCGCAGCAGTGGAAAGTCTCGCGTGAGGCGCAAGACCAGTTCGCCTACGAGTCGCACATGAAGGCGCTCAGGGCGCAGCAGGCGGGCGAGTTTTCGGCGGAAATCACGCCCGTCGAAGTGACCGAGCGCACGGCCAATCTGGCGACTGGCGAAGTCGTCGCGACCCGGCGCACGGTCAGCCTGGACGAAGGCCCACGGCCCGATACCACGCTGCAAGGACTGGCCCAGCTAAAAACGCCGTTTGCCGCACGCGGCTCGGTGACGGCGGGCAACAGCTCGCAGAC
>Ga0302213_1000370_pt1 | contig 26581 bp, 21 predicted proteins | sample II_Fen_N1_2_FD_194583 | JGI IMG/M metagenome (GOLD analysis project Ga0302213, IMG submission 194583) | Peat permafrost microbial communities from Stordalen Mire near Abisko, Sweden - II_Fen_N1_1 | ecosystem: Environmental > Terrestrial > Soil > Wetlands > Permafrost | place: Sweden: Abisko...
GATACGGAGGAGGGGACAACAGTCCCCTCGTTTGTTAAATAACATGTACATATGATTTCAAAAGACTCTATATATCAAGCAATTGAACAACACCTAACTGACACCGACTACTATATTGTCGACGTTAAAGTGGCTCCAGACAACCGTATTTCGGTTGAAATTGATTCATTCGACGGCGTGTCTCTTGAATATTGCATTGAAGTACACCGCTATATCGAATCTCAGTTTGATCGCGAGGTAGAAGATTATGAGCTAGAAGTAAGTTCTGCAGGACTTACAGAGCCATTTAAAGTGACTAAACAATACGAGAAAAACCTTGGAAACGAGGTAGAAGTTCTTACAAAAAGCGGTAAAAAAATTACCGGAGTTTTGGTTGAAGCAAATGATACAGACTTCGGACTGCAAATAGAGAAAACAGAGAAACCTGAAGGCTCGAAGCGAAAAGTGACTGTTATCGAGGACATTACACTTGCATACGAAGACATTAAATACACTAAATATATTATTAGATTCAAATAAATTTGTAAGACCCGGAAGCCGTATTGAAACACTTACAGCACACAATCAACTGTCTTCTATTTAATTATGAATTACGAATTATTAATTATGAATTAAATTGGCCATGATCAAAAAAGAAACTATTAGCTTAATTGATACTTTTTCGGAGTTTAAAGAGCTAAAAAGCATTGACAGAAGTACATTAATTAGCGTAATGGAAGAGTCGTTCCGTAATGTAATATCAAAAATGTTCGGAACAGATGAGAATTACGATGTAATTATCAACCCTGACAAAGGTGACTTTGAAATTTATCGTAACCGTACCGTTGTGGCTGACGACGAATTGGAAGATCCAAATTTAGAAATCTCACTTACCGATGCCAAGAAGATAGATGAAGATTTCGAAATAGACGAGGAAGTGACTGAAACGGTGGATTTTTTAAGCTTTGGACGTCGTGCCATTCTTACTCTCCGTCAAACCTTATCGTCTAAAATTCTTGAACTTCAAAAAGACAATGTTTTCAGCAAGTACAGCGAAAAGGTTGGCCAAATTGTAAGTGCAGAATTATACCAGATATGGAAAAAAGAAATGTTGCTTATCGACGATGAGGGTAACGAACTTTATTTGCCAAAAACAGAACAAATCCCAACCGACTTTTACCGCAAGGGAGATACCGTTCGTGCAGTAGTTGCAATGGTGGAGAACAAAAATAACAACCCTAAAATTATCCTTTCACGTATTTCACCCGTATTCCTCGAAAGACTTTTCGAATTGGAAGTTCCTGAAATTCATGAAGGTTTGATTACCATTAAAAAAATTGCCCGTATCCCGGGCGAGCGTGCTAAAGTAGCCGTAGAATCGTATGACGATCGCATTGATCCGGTTGGAGCATGTGTTGGTGTTAAGGGTTCCCGTATTCACGGAATTGTTCGCGAATTACGTAACGAAAACATTGATGTAATCAACTACACAAACAATTTAAGCCTGTTTATTTCACGTGCTTTAAGTCCTGCTAAAATTTCGTCAATTCGCTTAAACGAAGCTGAAAAAAAAGCCGAAATCTACTTAAAACCGGAAGAAGTATCGCAAGCAATTGGTAAAGGTGGTTTAAACATTAAGCTGGCCGGTCTTTTAACCGGATACACTTTGGATGTATTCCGCGAAATGGACGAAGAAGCTGAAACTGAAGATATCTACTTGGATGAATTCAGCGACGAAATCGATCAATGGGTTATTGATGCATTGAAAGCAATTGGCTGTGATACAGCTAAAAACGTTCTGGCAATTTCACGTCAGGATTTGATTCGCCGCACCGACCTTGAAGAAGAAACAGTTGACGAAGTATTGGCAATTTTAAATGCCGAGTTTGAAGACGAAGAATAACAAATACAATTCATAATTATGAATTATGCATTCAAAATTATGAATCACTCAGATTATGAGTACGACACTTATTCGTATCCATTTACAAAAGAAAATAGAAACTGTAATTATAGAATATGTCCATAAGATTAAGTAAAGCCTGTAAAGATTTGAATGTTGGTATGTCTACCGCTTTAGAATTTTTAGCAAAAAAAGGTCATAAATTTGCTCTCGATCCCAATTTGAAATTGGAGGACGATTTGCATCTGTTACTTGCAAAAGAGTTTAACAAAGATATGGCTCTGAAAATTGAATCAGAGCGCATTAGCCAGGAACGCCATCTTAAAGAAAAAGCCGGCACAGTGGCTCTTGATGGATACAATACACCAAAAGCTGTTGAGAAACAGCCAGAAACGATCCACGTCAAAATTTCTGAAGACCAATTACCTCATTTCAAAGCCGTTGGACATATCGATTTGGAATCAAAGGAAAAACAACCAGAAAAGAAAGTGGTAGAACCCGCACCAAAGCCAGTTGTTGAAAAACCAATTGAAGTAGAAAAAGTGGTTGAGGTTAAAGCTGAACCAGTAAAAATAGAAGAGCCAAAAGTAGTTGCTCCTCAGGTTAAAGACGAACCAGTAAAAATTATTGAAACGCCTGCTCCAACACCTGAACCAATTCAAATTATTGAAGAGCCTAAAATTATTGAGGTAAAAAAAGTTATTGAAATAAAAGAGGTTCCTGAAGTAAAAATTATTGAAAAGGTAGTTGCGGAAGAAAAACCTGAAATTATCAAGCCAGTTAAGGCTATTGAAACTAAACCGGTTGAAGTAGAAGAAACTACAGAAAAAAACATAGAAACGAAAGATAATGACCACCAGGAAGATGAAGTATTTTCACTGGGTCGTCCAATGCTTGATGTCGCACCGGTTGTCATAGGAACCATTGATTTAAATTTATTAAACCAAAGTACCCGTCCGAAACCAAAGACAAAAGAGCAAAAACGCAGAGAAAGAGAAGATAAAAACAAACAGGTTGTAGACAGCAAAAAACCTATCGTACCCGGAGAGAAAAAAATTCTTCGTTCAGCGGCAGAGGTTGCTGCTGATCCGTCAAGCGCTCACCCTAAGAAAAAACGCGAACGTTTCTCCAACCAAAAAGTTGATATTACAAAGGTTCCACAAACTACCGGACCAGCTCAAGGCTTAGCACATCCTAAGAAAGTAAATCAGGGAGGTGCTGGAGCTAATAATGCGAATGCCGGAGGTGTGAACAAAGATCGTTTTAAGAAACAAATTAAAACGGCTGTAAACGAAGTTGACGTTCAAAAACAAATCAAAGAGACGCTTGCCCGTCTGTCTGGTGCTAACAATAAAAAAGGAAAAGGTTCAAAATATCGTCGCGACAAACGCGATAGCAACAGTGTTCGTCAACAAGAACAAGCACAACGCGAACGTGACGAAGAAAGCGTATTGAAACTGACTGAATTCGTAACAGTTAGCGAGCTAGCTGTAATGATGGATGTTTCAGTAAATCAAGTTATTGGTACTTGTATGAGTATTGGTATGATGGTATCCATTAACCAACGTTTGGATGCTGAAACTATTAATATAGTTGCCGAAGAATTTGGATTTACTACTGAGTATGTAAGTGCCGACGTAGTTGAAGCCATTGGTGAAGAAGAAATTGATACAGAGGAAGATTTATTGCCACGTGCTCCAATCGTTACCGTAATGGGACACGTTGACCACGGTAAAACTTCGCTGCTTGACTATATTCGTAAAGCCAACGTAATTGCCGGTGAGGCGGGTGGAATTACCCAACACATTGGTGCTTACAATGTACAACTGGAAAATGGACAACGAATAACATTCCTTGATACTCCGGGTCACGAAGCGTTTACCGCCATGCGTGCTCGTGGAGCAAAAGTAACCGACTTAGCCATTATTATTGTTGCTGCCGACGATAACGTGATGCCTCAAACCATTGAAGCAATTAATCACGCTGCCGCTGCAAACGTACCAATGGTGTTTGCCATTAACAAAGTGGATAAACCGGGTGCAAACCCTGAAAAAATAAAAGAGACATTGGCTCAAATGAATTATCTGGTAGAAGACTGGGGTGGTAAATACCAATCGCAGGATATATCAGCTAAACAAGGAACCGGTGTAGCTGAATTACTTGAAAAAGTATTGCTCGAAGCTGAAATTCTTGAATTAAGAGCTAATCCTGACAAACGTGCTATCGGTTCGGTTATCGAATCGACACTTGATAAAGGTCGTGGTTATGTTTCTACAGTATTGGTTGCCAACGGAACACTCCGTCAGGGCGATGTAGTACTTGCCGGAACACATTTCGGTAAAGTGAAGGCTATGTTCAACGAACGTAACCAACGCATTAAAGAAGCCGGACCGGCAGAGCCAGTATTAATCTTAGGATTGAATGGTGCTCCACAAGCAGGCGACAATTTTAACGTATTATCATCTGAACAAGAAGCTCGTCAGTTAGCTAACAAACGTGAACAGTTACAACGCGAACAAAGTATCCGAACCAAGAAACACTTTACATTGGACGAATTGGGCCGCCGTATTGCACTTGGAGACTTTAAAGAGCTCAATATCATTGTAAAAGGTGACGTGGATGGTTCTGTTGAAGCTTTGGCAGATTCTTTATTGAAACTTTCTACCGAAAATATTCAGGTAAATGTAATCCACAAAGCTGTGGGTGCCATTTCCGATTCAGATATTCTGTTGGCTGCTGCTTCTAACGCTATTATTTGTGGATTCCAGGTTCGTCCTACTACTTCGGCTCGCAAAATTGCGGAAAAAGAAGAGATTGACATTCGCTTGTATTCTATCATTTACGATGCAATTGAAGAAATCAAGTCAGCTATGGAAGGTATGCTTTCTCCTGAAATTAAGGAAGAAATTACAGCTACTGTTGAAATTATTGAAGTATTCAAAATCACCAAAGTTGGTACAGTTGCCGGTTGTTTGGTTCGTGAAGGAAAAATCAAGCGCTCAAACAAGATTCGTATTATCCGCGATGGCATTGTAGTTTACACTGGAGAGCTGGATTCATTGAAACGCTTCAAAGACGATGTAAAAGAAGTTGGAACTAACTACGAATGTGGTTTGAACATTAAAGGTTACAACGACATACGCGTAGGTGATATGGTAGAAAGCTACGAAGAAACTGAAGTACGCAAAACACTTTAATTAGTTGACAGTTGATAATTGTCAGTTAATGGTTATCATAAAAAAAGCAGGATTCGATTTGAATCCTGCTTTTTTGTTTGTAAAAGATATCACATTTAGAATTTATAACGAACTCCCAACGCAATTCCATCGTAATAACCATTACCTAAAGTTGGAATTGCATTTATTACCGGACGATAGTCCAACGATAGTTGTAGTGGGATATTGAAATTATATTCAATACCAATTTGACCAGCAATACCAACCGACACACCAGACTTATATCCATTATTTCCGTTCCAAATTCCAACATTTGCACCAACACCTGCGTACCAGTTGAAACCATCGGCTAATGTCGACAAATCCCAAACCCATTGGTAAACTCCAGTTGCATACAGACCATTATTCCCAAATCCCAAATCGGCTTCTAACCGATTAGCCTTACCCAGCGAATGCAAATAAGATATTTCGGCACTATTGCCAAAGCCACTGGTAAATCTTAAACCAATTGCTTGCCCCTCAGCTTGCGCATTAACTGCGCCTACTATGCCCAACATTAGTGCGAGCGTAAAAAACATTTTTTTCATACCTTTTTTAGTTTGTAATGTTTGTATCCACATTTTTTTTGCAGAAATTATTATTAAACAAAATGTCGTATCCTCTAATTCAAAAATTATGCCGATTATAAAACAATTTTTCTGGTTATAGTCCCTTCTTGGGAATAAATTCTAACAATTGTTAGCCCATTGCCAGATAATTGAACAGACCTGGCATTTGTTTTATTTAAAAGTTTTCCTGTAACATCATATACTTCTAAATAATTGAATGCACCTACTACATTAAATATTTTAGAAACCGAGTTATAGTAAACTTTTATATTATCAAATTCAATCAGTCCAATTGCAGTAGTGGTAGTGGTTTGGAACTCGTAAGCTCCCATATCAGGATTTGAATCGCGAGCAGACCCCCGAGCATCAGTTGCTAACGATCCGGTTCCACTATTCCGAGCCAAACTACTTAAACTTATAGCCATAGTTTGAACCATACCACCGTTATTAGCCAACGGTGAAAGTGCCAACTGACCTACTGTTTTGTTTGTCAAATCACCGGTACCTGTAAATGGAGCAGTTGTATAAAGGTTATAACTGCTAGCCTGAGTATTAGTATTGGTATTATCTATCGAGATATCACGTATTAAACTTGTATTACCATTACTATTGTTGCCCACAATTGAGTTGGTTATAGCAATTTTACCAAGATACAAATCAATCCCTCCGGCGATATCGGCGGCTGCGGTTGAATTTTGAGCAATAGTAGTGTGATTGACTGTTAATACAGAAAGTGGATCGAGCATCTCTATCGCACCTCCACCATCAGCAGCACTATTACCCGTAAATGTACAATTCAACAAATCTATATCAGCCGATGACTCGATAGCCCCACCGTAAGCCTGACTACCGGTAGCCTTACAACCAGAAAAAGTACAATTTTCGAAGGAAACTTTACCATTAGCTGAAGTTATGGCATATACTCCCCCGCCTCCACCGTCTCCGTTACCATTGACAATGTTTAGGTTCTTGAATGAAACAGTTCCGGTAGTAATGCTTACTTCAAAAACTTTATAAAGATTGTTTCCAGATATGGTTATTCCGGCAACATCAATACAGTTAATTGTTAGCGGAACCTTAATTACAGGAAGTGCCGATGTAAGGGTAAGAGTTCCGTTAGTTTGTATTGAAATTGAATAACTTCCTCCAAAAGAATTTGCACTTATAATTGCAGCTCGAAGAGTACCACTTGTGCCATCGTCAGTTGTTTTTGTTACAGTATAGCCCACCACCGCATAAGTCTGAGCTATTACTACTATTAAAACAAATAAAGTAGATATTATTTTTCTCATGTTTTTATTTTTTTGTTAGTTGTTGCATGGAACTCGCAATGAACATTGTCTTTAGTTTAAACACCTGTTTTAATGCTCGTTTCATATTTATAATTTTAAATCAATAACGCATCATGGATTGTTCCCAGACACGTTCAATATTAAAATTTAGTTTTGAGTCGGAAATATCCCATACAGAGATATAATATAATTAACAGCCACAAAGGGTTTCATATTTTCGTGAGGTTGATTACCACCCACAGCAGAAGTAGCTGCATTAGCACTAAAACCAACTAGTGCCATTGTGCCATTTGATACTGTACTAAACTCTTTACCACGAGCCGGGTTAACAGCAGTTACATTTCCAACAGGTGTATCAACATTTCCTCCCTGATTACTAACGCCCAACATTAACGATCCGGCATGTGTGTGTGATTGGATTTGATTTGCGGTTAATGTTACAGTTTCTGTTCCGCCCATCTGACCAATTACATAACCATTGCCTTGATGAATAGGAGCACGACCGCGCAAATCGGGTAAAGCAAAAGTTGTTTGTCCATCACCACCGTAAGTGGTACCAATAAGTGCAAATAGCACATCGTTATCTGCAATTGAAATCAAACTACCATCGCAAATTGCCCAACCATTAGGAGCATAATTACCTGCAAACATCCGTATTTCTCCTATATAAGGTTGTTGAGCTTTTAAGCCCATAAAACTTAGGAATAAAACCAATAATGTAAATATCTTCTTTTTCATATTTCTTTAATTTTGAGATGGGAAAATACCGGTTAAAGCTATAATATAAGTTACCACCGTGTACGGCATCATATTATTGTGAGCTTGTGAACTACCCACATTACTTATAGTACCAGTTGGTAAAGTTATTGAACCACTATTTCCGTTGGATTGAGTACTAAATTCGTTACCCCTTGCAGGATTTTTTGCATAATAATTACCTTTAGGATTTATACTATCGCCAGCAGCACTGAAAGCCAATTGAACTATTTGTGGATTTAAAACACTATGTGTGTGAGCAGGAAGTTCTGACACAGTGAGTGTATGTGTAGCTTCACCACCTTTTTCACCCTGAACATGAGTTCCTGCATGAATAGCTACTCGTCCCTGAAGATCGGGCAAAGCAAACGTTGTCTGACCATTACCACCATAAGTAGTACCCAAAAGAGCGAATAAAGCTTGATTTTGATTAATTGTAAGCAATTGTCCGTTACAAAAAGCCCAGCCTTTGGGCGCAAAATTACCAGCAAAAATGCGAATCTCTCCCAGATATTGTTCCTGACTATATCCTTTAGCTAATCCAATGGTAAGTATCAGTAGTATTAAAAAATTCTTTTTCATATTTATCTTATTTTAAATTTTAATTACGTGCAGGATAAATACCCTGCAAGGCAATAATATACCGCACAACCAAATATGGTTGAAGATTATTATGAGGCTGACCACCACCTGTCATTGACAATTGAACAGTACTTCCAGCAGTGTTCATGGCACCTTTTGTTGAAACATTGCCGGTCTCAATAGTAGTGTACGATTTTGAACTGGAAGCCGGATAGCTATTTTCCGGAGTGTCAGAATTGCCAACACCCGTATAACTTGGAACTCCAACAGTACCTGCTGTAACCACATGGGAATGAACGGGCATTTCGCTCGCTAATAGTGTGACAGTTTCTTGCCCACCAGTCTCTCCTTCCACGCGAGAGGTTAAACCAGGCCCATCTCCGTAACCAATAGGCACTCTTCCATTCAAATTTGGAAGTGCAAATGTTGATTGACCATTGCCTCCATAAGTGGTTCCCAGAAGCGAAAACAAAGCTGCATTTTGGGATATTTGCAATATTTGACCATCACAAAATGCCCAACCTTTCGGAGCAAATGTGCCAGCAAAAATGCGAATCTCCCCAACAAATTGATCTTGAGCTATTGCATTAAAACCCAAGAAAAATAGAAACAAAAATAGAAATAGTTTCTTCATAATGTAAATAATTAAGTAAATAATTGAGAATAATAACTTGATTTAAATCACAGAAGTATTTTTAATTGTAACAAAGAATTAGTTGTATGTAAATTGCCCATCCAACACAATAGCAACAAAAAAGAGTGAGCAAACCCCACTCCTTTTATTCTATTCGTGCCAATCGCCGTTTACTTTTATCAAATCAATCAGTTTGTCAACTGCTTCATCCTCGGCAATATTCCTTTCGAGGCATTCTTTCTTTTTATACAAACTAACTTTTCCACGTCCGGCACCAACATAACCATAGTCTGCGTCGGCCATTTCGCCCGGACCATTTACAATACAACCCATAATGCCAATTTTTAGGCCAATAAGGTGCGATGTACGAGCTTTAATACGAGCAACGACCGTTTGTAACTTAAACATAGTTCTACCGCAGCTAGGGCAAGAAATAAACTCTGTTTTTGTAACACACACACGCGAAGCCTGCAAAATACCAAATGCAACCGAATTTATTGCCTCGATAGAAATATCACCTTTATTTTCAAGTAAAACACCATCGCCGAAACCATCAATAAACATGACACCTAAGTCGGCAGCCGATTTAATCTGAAGATATTGAAGTTCGTTTTCGTTATAATTGCGACAAAGAATTACCGGAACTGTAACACCCGCATTCAACAAAGCGTGGAAAAATGCACGCATTTCGCCAACTCCATTTAAATGATTGGTTGATAGAAGTACAACTATGTCTCGTTTTTCGATAAGCAATCCGAGCATTTTTGGAGTCAGGTCGCTATATGCTAATTTCAGGAATTTGATTTCGGCTGAATCAAGTAAAAGAGCATCAATGGTTTCAGAACGATAAACAGAATACGTTTCACCATTAGTGGATAAAACTTTACTCTCCGATAAGATATAATCGGGAATAGTTGCAAAGCCACCATCTCCGGCAGCAATAACAACCGGAACATTATCTCCACCAATATTTCCAACTGAATGTGTTTTGCGACGGTTATATTCAAAGCGGTTGTGTAGCAGATTTTCTGTTCCCACAATTGGTTCATGATTGTCACGCTGTGAAGTGTACGAAACCAACAAGCGACCCACCGGAACTTCAAATTCCGGCTCTTCGCTCAACGAAACACGAATGGTATCGCCAATGCCATCGGCTAACAAAGCACCAATACCCACAGCCGATTTAATACGCCCATCTTCGCCATCACCGGCTTCGGTAACACCCAAATGCAGCGGATAGCTAAGTCCGGCTTTTCCCATTTCTTCTACCAGCAATCGAACGGTTTGAACCATCATGACCGTGTTTGACGTTTTCATAGAAATAACCACGTTGTGAAAATCCTGTTCGCGGCAAATATGCAGAAACTCCATGCACGATTCCACCATGCCACGCGAAGTGTCGCCGTAGCGGTTCATCATCCGTTCGCTCAGCGAGCCGTGATTCACACCCAAACGGATGGTCGTATTATGTTTTTTGCAAATGTCCAGAAAAGGGATGAAACGTGTACGAACTTTTTGATACTCCGTTTCAAATTCCTCCTCAGTATAGTCAGAGGTATCGCCAATTTTAATGCTTCCCACATAATTACCCGGATTAATCCGGACTTTTTCAACCTGAGTGGCAGCTAAATCAGCAGCATTGGCATTAAAATGAATGTCAGCCACTAACGGAACTTGACAGCCTTTTTCACGCAATCCGGCATGAATTTTTCCGATACTCTCGGCTTCACGAATACCTTGAGTGGTAAAACGAACGATATCGCCACCTGCATCTACGATGCGTAAACACTGAGCAATCGAGTTTTCAATATCGTTTGTATCTGTATTGGCCATTGATTGTACACGAACCGGATGAGTACCTCCCAATGAAACGCTTCCTATTTGAATCGCATTAGAAATCCGACGATTATAGTTAAATTGATTGATTTTCCACATAAATTTTAATTAACGATTAATGATTTCTATAAACCTAATTTTATTCGTTTAATTGCAACAAAAAGCCAATTAAGAATTAATCGGCTTGCAAAATTACACTTTTTTGACAATGTAACGTTGTTGAACCTAAAAAGTTATTTTCAAAGCGTTAATTATTTAATAATTTAGTGTATCTACCAGAATAAAAATACAGTGAACTTACAAAATTAAATATTAAGTATTTTGAGGGGCGTAAATACAAGATACTTAAAGCCTTAATTAACTGCTAATTACCAAATAAGAAATAAGAAAATATACATTTTTTGAACATTTTCTCTGATTTTGAAGTAATTTTGTAAACTAATAAAGGTTATTTTTTATGATAGAGTTGATTAATTTGAGCTGGATAATAGGACTTCTGGGAATTTGCGCCCTATTAGTTGCTGCAGCCAAATTCAAAGCTAGCATAGCAACGTTAGCTGTTGTGTCCAATTCGATAGTTACAAGCTGGTTGGCTATTCAAGCCCTTATTGGGAATGCAACAAATTTTTTATTTTGGGGTGGAAATCTGTTTGGAGATGTTACGTTACGTGTTGATGCACTTTCAGCATGGTTTATACTTATCATCAATTTCACTTGCCTCACGGGTATTTTTTTTGGAAGCGCCTATTTAAAAGAGTTTAAAGAGTCGACAAAAAAAATAACCTTTCATTGGATTCTGTTCGTGCTTTTTCAACTTTCCATGATTTGGGTTTGCATGATTCAGCACAGCCTTGTTTTTCTGATAGTTTGGGAAATAATGTCGCTGTCGTCGGTTCTGCTGGTTATTTTCGATCATCATAATCCCAAAATAGTGACGGCTGCGGTCAATTATTTGGTTCAAATGCACATCAGCATCGTATTTTTGACCATTGGTTTTATTTGGCTTTATTTTCAAACTGGGTCGTTTAGTTTTGATGCTTTCAGTACTTATTTTGGAGCCAATAGCAACGTAGGATTATTTCTCGTACTTTTTGTTGGTTTTGCATTGAAAGCAGGATTTATTCCATTTCACAGCGGATTGTTGCAAGGTGACCCCGCTGCACCGTCACATATTGCCGGCATAATGTCGGGGGTGTTGGTCAAACTGGGAATTTACGGCATTTTTAGGGTTGCAACATACCTCAAAAGCGATTATTTGTTGTTGGGAGAAATTGTGCTCACCATTTCGCTAGCGACTGGTTTGTTTGGAATTTTAAATGCTGCCGTACACCGCAACATGAAGAAAATGCTGGCTTATTGTACAGTCGAAAATATTGGAACTATTGGCATTGGCATTGGCATCGGGTTAATTGGATTAGGCAATAATTCACCCATTTTATATTACTTGGGATTCGGCGGAGCATTATTACATGTGCTGAATCATTCGTTGTTTAAATCATTGTTGTTTTTCTCGTCAGGTTCAGTGGAGCAACAGACCGGAACTTCTGACATGGAAAAATTGGGTGGACTTATCAAGTCGATGCCTCGCACGGCAGTTGTTTTTATGATTGCGGCCATCGGGATTTGCGGGTTACCTCCATTCAATGGTTTTATTTCTGAATTTCTGATATATTCCGGCCTTATTGAAGGTGTGAAACTTCATAGTACGAATGAAATGATTTTGTTTTCGGTGAGCTTAGCAGGATTAAGCGTAATCGGTGGGCTTTCGATATTGACATTCGCCAAAACGATTGGTACTGTATTTTTAGGAAATGCTCGAAAAAAGTTGGTGGTTAAGCCTGTTGAGGTGTCACGGCAAATGCTTATTCCGCAATATTTCAGTATTGCTTTGATGCTGAGTGTGGCTATTTTTCCACATTACTATTTACAAGTGATTGGAAATGTGCTTTCGGGAATGAATAAAAGTTATATTGTTCCCCAACCAGTGGAATTTGGAAATTACATTTCAATTATGCAGCACATTAGTTGGTATTCAGTGCTTTTTATAGGTGTTGTCGTTGCGCTTTGGGGGATTCGAGCCGTTATGCTGAGGGGGAGAGAGCAAGTTATACGAACAACTTGGACTTGTGGCTACACAGCACCAACGAGCAAAATACAATACACCGGCAAATCGTTTTCAAAAACGTTGAGTAAAATATTCAACTTTATCGTTATTGAACGTAAACAATACGAAGAGTTGAAGGCTGGTGAAATTTTCCCGAAAACGAGAAAGCATGCGTCGCATTATCACGATTTTTTTGAGTTTCGGTTTATTCATGTCATTACAAATCAGTTGATTTACTCGGCAAATTATTTCAAATTTATTCAAAATGGACGGATACAATCCTATGTGTTATACGGCATTGCATTTATCCTGTTTGTATTTCTCCTGACGGCTTTTAATATCGTATTATGAACATAATCTGGAGCTTTATTCTTATTCCGCTCATAGCAATATGCTTAATTCCCTTTCTAAAATTGAAAGGGAAAGCCATTGCCGTGTACGCTGCTGTAAGTCTAATTGCCCTCCTCACCAGTTTTGTGGCGGTAAAAGCGTTGCTTGAAGAAACTTTCAACCTGACCTTACAAGGTAGTTTTATCAGTGGATCCATCCGGTTGCAGGTAGATGCACTCTCGGCCTGGTTTATGCTCATAATCAATTTTGGTTTTCTGGCAGGTGGATTTTATGGACTCTTTTACATGAGCGCCTATAAGAATCAGCCTAAAAACCTGACATTGAGTGCAGTTCTTTTCGTGTTGCTATATACTGCCTTGCTTAGTCTTTGCGCCATTCAAAACAGCTTTGTCTTTATTGTAGCATGGGAAATAATGGCACTTTCGGCTTTTTTGAGTATACTCTTCGAACACGAAAAAGTGGCAACGGTCAAGTCGGCTATCAACTATCTGATTCAATCGCACGTCTCTATTATTTGTTTGATGGTTGGATTTATCTGGGTGGCAAGTCAAACCGGCAGTTACGATTTCAATGCCATTCACAGCTATTCGTTGATACATCCGGGTGCGCTTTCCATGCAACTGTTCATGGTTTTCTTTGTTGCTTTTGCCATAAAAGCTGGATTTGTACCCTTTCACACCTGGTTGCCATACGCACATCCGGCTGCACCAGCACATATTTCGGGAATTATGTCGGGAATCATGCTGAAAATTGGAATTTTCGGGATGCTCCGCATGCTTTTGATTATTCAAGTTGATTATCTTACGATTGGCATAATTATTCTCGTTATAGGTTTATTGTCCGGTGTTTATGGCATTATGCTTGCGATATTGCAAAAGAATTTAAAGAAAATGCTCGCGTATAGTAGCGTTGAAAATATTGGAATCATTGGCATTGGCATAGGCTTGGGTTGCATTGGTTTGGGCACAAATAATCCGGTGTTGAGCGCATTGGGATTTGGCGGGGCATTGCTGCATACGTTGAACCATTCTCTTTTCAAATCGCTATTATTCTTTACGGCAGGCAATGTCTACCAGTCAACTCATACGCTGGAAATTGAGAAATTGGGTGGATTGATTAAGAAAATGCCGCAGACTGCGTTTTTGTTTTTAATTGCCGCTTTGGCCATTTCAGGACTACCGCCTTTCAATGGATTTATCTCCGAATTTATCCTCTATACCGGACTTCTGGGGCTAATTCAACATGCTTCAGCAACCTCGCTACTTGGAATCATCTCAACAATAACAGGTTTAGTTCTTATTGGCGGATTGGCAATTATTTGTTTTACAAAAATATTTAGTGTGGTATTTTTGGGAAATCCAAGACACGATTTTCATCACGAAGTAAAAGAACGATCACGTTTTCAGTTAGCACCCTTATATTTTATAGCTACCCTTATCGTTGTAATCGGGTTATTTCCTAAGCCATTTCTGGATTTGCTAATAAAGCCGGTTCAGCTATTCACCAGTCTTAAACAACTTACATTCACATCTTTTCAGGGTAATGGCATAGAAACTTTGCTTTCGGTCAGCAAAAGCGGATTTTATTTAATTGGTGTGGTATTAATACTTTGGATTATCCGTAAACTAGTACTTCGGACAAGAACCAGTGAAATTTCATCTACTTGGGGTTGTGGATACACTGCTCCAACGGCTAAAATTCAATATACTGCCAGTTCGTTTTCGAGAACATACAGTAAGTTGTTTGGAATGATTTTTCAGATGAATAAGAAAGAAAAAGAAATTGAAGGGATTTTCCCAACTCATGCACAACTTGAAACCAGCGCTTACGACAAAATTGAAAAATGGCTGATAGATTATCCGATTCTCAATTTAAAACAATTCCTGGGCAGGTTTCTATTTATTCAAAACGGCCGTGTGCAATCCTATGTGGCTTATGGCATTGTGTTCATCGTTTTTATTATCATGCTGACTATATTTAATATTGTAATATGAACTTAGTTTTGGGTTTCATACTTATTCCGGTCATAGCGATATGCCTTATTCCTTTCTTAAAATTGAAAGGGAAAGCCATTGTTGTGTATGCAGCTGTGAGTTTGATTGCCGGACTGACGAGTTATGTTGCTATAAAATCATTAATAGGACAAGTTTTCGACCTGACTTTACAAGGCAGTTTGGTGAGCGGTGATATTCGCTTGCAAGTAGATGCGCTTTCGGCCTGGTTTATGCTCATTATCAACTTTGTCTTTATCACCGGTGGTTTCTACGGTTTGTTCTACATGAGCGCTTACAGCAATCAACCGAAGAACTTATCATTACACGGCATTCTTTTCGTGCTGCTTTACACGGCTTTGATTAGTCTTTGTGTCATTCAAAATAGCATAGTGTTTCTGATTGCATGGGAAATTATGGCACTTTCTGCCTTCCTGAGTATCATTTTTGAACATGAAAAAATAGCTACAATTAAAGCCGGAATCAATTACTTGATACAATCTCACGTTTCCATTCTTTTTCTCATGATTGGATTTATTTGGGTGGCAAGCAAAACCGGCAGCTACGATTTCAATGCCATACATAGTTATTCAACGGCAAGTTCTCCTGCCATTTCGTTGATGTTGTACCTGTTTTTCTTTATCGGTTTTGCCATAAAAGCCGGCTTTGTGCCCTTTCACACCTGGTTACCTTATGCTCATCCGGCAGCACCGGCTCATATTTCGGGCATTATGTCTGGAGTCATGATTAAAATCGGAATCTTTGGTATCCTGCGCATGTTGTTGCTGATCAATCTTGATTACACGATTATTGGAAGTTTTATTTTGATTATTTCCATTGTCTCCGGCTTATACGGTGTAATGTTGGCCATTCTGCAACATAATTTAAAGAAACTGCTGGCGTATCACAGCATCGAGAACATTGGAATTATCGGCATTGGAATTGGCTTAGGCTGTATTGGTTTGGGGACAAATAATCCGGTACTTAGTTCGTTGGGGTTTGCCGGAGCTTTGCTGCACACGCTGAATCATTCGCTTTTCAAATCGCTTTTATTCTTTACGGCCGGTAATGTCTACCAATCCACCCACACGTTGGATATTGAAAAACTGGGCGGACTGGCAAAGAAAATGCCACAAACAACTATTTTGTTTCTGATTGCAGCGTTGGCCATTTGCGGACTTCCACCATTTAACGGATTTATTTCAGAGTTTATTCTTTATTCGGGCTTATTCACGTCCATGCATAATGCAACTATAACATCGCTAATTGGAATAATCTTTACAATTACAGGATTGGTGCTTATTGGCGGACTTGCCATAATGTGTTTTACCAAAGCATTTGGCGTGGTGTTTTTGGGAAATCCAAGGCACGAAGTTCATCACAAAGTTGAAGAACGTCCATTTGCGCAGCTATTGCCGTTATATTTTATCGCGGCTTTCATCGGTTTCATTGGGTTATTTCCCAACGTATTTTTAGATTTGCTGATAAGACCCGTTCAATTGTTCACCGGTTTACATCACCTGCCATTTGTTTCTTTCCAAGGTAATGGCATCGACGCGTTAGCTGCAGTCAGTAAAGCAAGTTGGTTTTTATTAGCCTTCGTTTTGCTACTTTTGGGAATACGAAAATTAGTTCTGCACAGAAAAATCGTTAGCATTTCGCCTACATGGAATTGTGGATATACAGTTCCAACAGCTAAAATCCAATATACTGCCAGTTCATTTGTAAAAACTTACAGCAAATTATTGGGAATGATTTTTCTTATATTTAAAAATGGGGAAAAAGTTGTGGGTGTTTTTCCGGCGGCCGTACATTTGGAAACGCATCCGTATGATAAAATAGAGAAATGGTTTATTGATTCTCCAATCACAAATATCAAATCGTTCTTGGGTCGTTTCCGGTTTTTTCAAAACGGGCAATTGCAGTTCTACATACTCTACGGAATTATCTTTATTGTTGCAATTATAAGTATTCCAATTATATACGATCAAGTCAATCTGTTCATCGAATTTTTAAAACAACTATAAATTATGCTAAGCTTATTATTAATCATCTTGGCTGCCACTTTTTTTACGGGAATAATTATCCGTACAAAAAGTATTGCTTCCGGGCGCAAAGGACCGGGCATTTTTCAGCCGATTAAAGATGTAATCCGGCTTTTCAAAAAAGGGGCAGTGTACAGCGAAACCACTAGTTTTGTGTTTCAAATTGCGCCTACTATCTATTTCGCATCCGTTTTTGTGGCCATGCTCGTGGTTCCGTTTGGACAGTCAAAAGGAATCATTAGTTTCAATGGCGACTTCATCTTCTTTGCGTATGTATTGGGGTTGGGAAAATTTTTCAGCATCATTGGCGCTATGGATACCGGTAGTAGTTTCGAAGGCATGGGTGCTAGTCGCGAAGCACTTTACTCCATGTTTGCCGAGCCGGCTTTCTTTATTCTTATGGGTTCGTTGGCTTTGCTGACAGGTTTCACATCGTTTCAGGAGATATTTTCGGCCTTGCACTTAGGTTCATCCATCAGTTATGCGTTGGCAGTTATGGCGGCCATTGTTTTTTTGCTCATTGCCATGATTGAAAATAGCCGTATGCCGCTCGATGACCCAAAAACGCACCTTGAACTGACAATGGTGCATGAAGTAATGATTTTGGACAATAGTGGTTTCGATTTAGGCTTAATTCTGACTGCCGGTTATCTGAAGTTCGCCATTTATGGAGCCATTATATTTAATCTTTTTAGCGGAACCATTGCTTTCGGATACGCCATTCCGATGTTTTTTGCCATGCAACTGTTTCTGGCTTTAGCTATTGGTATGATAGAATCGTTTATGGCTCGATTCAGAATGAATCACAACGCCCAGTTTATCGTTGTGCTTTCGTCCGTATCTTTGCTGATATTTTTTGGAGCATTATTGGTTTCGGGTAAATTTATTTAGAAATCTCGAAACCCCAGAATGAGAATTATTAACTATTAATTGTCGTATTATGTTACATGTACTGCTAATCGTTTTTCTGATTTCGCTGTTTTATCTGGCCATTGCCAACCGTATGACGACTTATATAAATGTGCTGGCTTTACAGGGGGTTCTACTTTTCTTTGTGGCATTCCTTGAGCTCAAGGATATCAACACGCTCAACCTTATATTGATTTTGCTGGAAACGATAATATTTAAATCGTTGGCTGTACCTATTTTTCTTAAACATGTGCTAAAGCGAAATCACATTACACGTGAAGCAGAGCCTTACCTGCCTAACTTTGTGTCGCTGATAATCACAACCGTGATTGTGATAACCACCGTTATACTTTCCAATACCATGGAAGAAGGCAAATTGGATAAAATATTCTTTGTGGTGGCACTTTCAACATTATTCACCGGGCTGTATTTCATTGCTTCGCGCCGAAAAATCATTACCCACGTAATGGGATACCTGATTATTGAGAATGGCGTTTTTGTTTTGTCGTTGGCAGTTGGAAATGAAATGCCGATGTTGGTGAACTTGGGCATTATGCTCGATATTTTTGCCAGTGTGCTGATTTTGGGCGTTTTCCTGAATAAAATCGGAGACGTGTTTAAAGATATTGATGTAAATCAACTTACTAATTTGAAAGACTATTGACCCCAAACCCCTAAAAGGGCTTAAAGACAAAGTGTGTTTATAATACAAAAAGACTAAACTAACCCAGTTCTCCGTTATTTGACGGATTAGGGGTAATACAATAAATTTATGATCATAATATATTTAATAGCTGCTTTATTAATTGGAACAGGTCTCTTTTTCAATCGGGGAAAAGTACTTAATTACACCCTGATTTGCTTGTTCTTAGTCCTTCAATGCGCTTTCACTGTTTATGCATGTTTTCATTACCACGAAACAACGGCCAGCTATTTCGACTTCGATGCATTGGGAATAATTATGCTCCTGACAGCAACTATTATTGCTATTCCTGCGGTTTTCCACAGCTACATCTATATTGAAGAAAGCGACGAAATGACTCCCCGTTCCAGGGCGACTTACTTTGGTGCGATGGTGTTGTTGATTACAGCTGTTAGTGCGGCATATCTGGCAAATCATATTGCCGTGGTTTGGATATTTGCCGAAGTGTCTACCTTGAGTGCATCGGCTCTAATTTACCACCATCGCAATAAGTTAGCATTGGAGGGGACATGGAAGTACGTTTTCATTTGTGCTATTAGCATCACCTTTGTTTTTATTGGAATTCTATTCCTAAGTCTGGCATTTGCAAAAGGTGGGTCGGATGATTTGTCGTATAAAAATTTATTGGCAAACAGCTCATTGCTGAATTTATCGTGGTTGCGTTTGGCATTTTTGTTCATTTTTACCGGGTTTACTGTAAAACTTGGGCTTTTCCCTATGTTCACTGCCGGGGTTGATGCCAAAGACAAAGCGCCTGGTCCTGCAGCTGCTTTGCTTTCAAGTATCGTGATGTGTATGGGCTTTGTAGGCATTTTCCGCATGTATGTGGTGATGGCAAATACTCCTTTGCTCCATTGGGCTAGTTTGGTGGTTGGAATTGCTGCCTTTTTGTCCTTGTTTATTGCCGCAGTTTATATGATAAAGGTGAAGAATATTAAGCGAATGATGGCTTATTCAAGTGTGGAACATATGGGTCTGGTGATGTTGGGCGTGGCTGCCGGTGGAATTGGTTATTATGCTGCTATACTGCATATTGTATTGCATTCACTTGTAAAAGCAAGCCTATTTTTCCAGTACAATCAATTATATAAAGTATTTAAAAATAAAAATATTTATCAGTTGGGTAATTATTTCAAATATAATACAACCGGCGCAATGGTGGTGCTTTTTGCGTTCATTAGTGTAACTGCAATGCCTCCATCGGGAATGTTTGTGAGTGAATTTCTTATCTTCCGTTCCATGTTCGAGCACAATCAATTAGTGCTTCTATTGGTAGTGCTTCTACTACTTACACTCATTATTTGGGCATTTGCAAAAAGTGTATTCAAAATACTGTTTATTCCACCTGTGGGCTTCGACGAGAGCAAAGTTCCGGCAATAAGTCCATGGAGGTCTACATCTCAGTTTATTCTGTTGGGAGGAGCTGCTTATCTGGGTTTAAATCCACCTATGTTTTTTGTAGATTTGATTAAGGACAGTATCATGCTTTTGCCACATTGATTTTTAGGAGTAAGAGGTAAGGAGAAAAATATGAATTGTACATTATTAATTATGAATTAGTTACCATGAACTATATCAGCATAAAAAACAATCAGACCATACTGCTTTCGGACATTCCGGAAAGCAACTACGAATATTTTTATGAAATGATTTCGGATTTGATTTTGGGTCATTCCGAAAGGCATTGCGTGAACTATTTTGGATATAAAGCGGGCAATAATGTGAAACTGATTTGCTGTATAGCCGATGACGCGACACACGAAATACTTGTTTCAACCTGTCTGGTTCATAAAGACCATGAACTGGAATCGTTCAGCAGCAAATTGTTGTGCTTCGAGAAATTTGAAAGGGAAATCCACGAGAACTTTGGTATAAATTATATCGATCATCCTTGGTTAAAACCGGTTCGTTACGCCTTTAACCGGGCTGACAAATCGCAAACGATGGTGAACTACCCGTTTTATTCAATCGATAGCGAAGAACTTCACGAAGTTGGTGTAGGACCCATTCATGCCGGCATTATTGAACCCGGACATTTTCGGTTTATTTGTAACGGCGAACAAATCCTTCATCTGGAGATTCAATTGGGCTACCAGCACCGAGGCATAGAACAACTTTTTCTTAAAAATAAAAAACTGCTTCAACTTGCTACGTTGGCCGAAGATATTGCCGGCGATACTGTAGTGGGGCATAGCGTTACTTTTGCACATGTTTGGGAAAGTTTATGCGGTTTTGAAGCATCTCGTGACATAGAATTTGCACGCACACTTGCATTGGAACTAGAACGAATAGCTGTTCATGTTGGTGATTTAAGTGGCGCATGTACCGACATTGCCTATCAACTAGGCAGTTCGGTTTTCGGTCGGTTACGTACACCTATAATAAACTTTCTTCAGGAATGGGGCGGAAATAGATTGGCAAAAGGATTGATCAGACCTGGGCGAAATCAGTTTCCATTTACTCCATCTTTGGCCGAACGGTTGAAGCATGTTTTGGATGTATTTGAACCAGAATTCAACGAAATGGCCGAACATTTATTTGGGCTATCAAGTGCTTTGTCGCGTTTTGAGCGAACCGGTTTGGTTTCAAATAGTGATGCAACTTCTATCGGAGTAGTAGGTATGGCAGCCCGCATGACTAATCTAAACAGGGATATTCGGTCTTCCCATCCATTCAGCTTGTATGCAGAATTAGAACATGAACCCATTACGAAACGCCACGGAGATGTGTATTCGCGTATGCAGATACGCAGAATGGAAGTTGGGCAATCCATCCAATATATCAGGAAATTAGTCGCAGAAGTTCCGGCTCAAACATCAAAAGTAAAAATAACTAATCAATTAAAACCAAACTCATTTTGCCTGTCGTTGGTTGAAGGTTGGCGCGGTGAGATTTGCCATTGCGCTTTAACCGACAAAAAAGGAGATTTAATACTATACAAAATCAAAGACCCATCGTTCCACAATTGGCTGGCATTGGCATTGGCGGTCAGAAACAACGAAATTTCGGATTTTCCCATCTGTAACAAGAGTTTCAATTTATCGTATTCTGGTCATGATCTATGACTCCTACTCCCTAAAGGGGTGTTAAAACGCAGTAATTTTAAATAAAAAGCTATACGCGACGAAGTAACTTAGTTTCCCTTTAGGGGCTAGGGGCTCTTAACTCACATAAATACTCCATACCATGCTAAATAATCTTAAAATAGTATATCATCAAGGGAAACAATATATTTCGGACCCTACAACAGTGGAAGTTCCCGGTATTTTCAGAGGCCGTCCTGTTATAAGTGATGCGAAAGTCGACGAAATTAAACTACTGGAATTATGTCCGGCAGAAGCCATTTCTGCCAATCCAATTAAAATTGATTTAGGTAAATGTACTTTCTGCGGAGAATGTGCCATGCACTTTCCGGATAAAATTACATTTACTAAAGATTATAAATTGTCCAGCAACGAGCGTGACCGCCTGATAATTGCTGAAGGTGTAGACAAGCCTATAGAGGTAAATCCAGAAACTGTACGCAAAGAAATCCACAGCGTTTTAGGGCGATCGCTAAAGCTTCGCCAGATTTCTGCAGGTGGTGATAACAGCTGCGAAATGGAACTGAATGCTGCTAACAATGTGCAGTTCGACATGAGTCGCTACGGAATTGATTTTGTGGCATCGCCACGCCATGCCGACGGCATTGTTATCACCGGCCCGATTACCAAAAATATGGCTGAAGCGGTTCAGATTTGTTACGATGCCACTCCTGAACCTAAAATAATCGTACTCGTTGGCACAGATGCCATTAGTGGCGGTGGTTTTGCGGACAGTCTTGCAATTGACAGAAGTTTTTTGGAAAATAATAAGGTTGATTTATACATTTCAGGCAATCCGGCTCATCCGCTAAGTATCATTAATGGATTGCTTGATTTGACACGAAAGTTGAAATGAAAATTTTCTACAAAATACATCTAAAAAGCGATTTTAATCAAAAAAGTACAAAACATTTTATTATCTCAATGCAAAAGTGTATTTTTGTATAGATTTTTTTATAAAATGGCAAATAAATACGAAGAACTTATACACGCATTTGAAACAAAACTGCGAAAATTGATTTCGGAGTACAAGTCATTACAAGAACAAAACAACTTGTTAAAAGCTGATTTAGACCGTAAACAAACGGATTTAATGGAGGCTCACCAAGAAATTTTGGAGCTTAGGAAAAATTGCGACCATTTACAACTTGCAAAAAACATGTTGGGAGGATCTGAAGCTGAAAAAGCTGCATCCAAACAAAAAATCACTCAAATGGTGCGGGAAATAGACAAGTGTTTAGCTCTTTTAGATGAATAGAGCTTATGAAAGACGATAAATTTACCATAAATGTTAATGTTAATGGCTTTAAAATGCCATTAAACATTCCGCGTAAAGACGAAGAGTTATATCGGAATGCAGAAAAATTGGTTGAAAAGTATATAGAACATTTCCAAAAACTTTACAATCAACGTTCCACCGAACAAATTCTTATCATGGCAGCTTTTCAGATTGCAGTCATAGTTTCGAAGCAGGAAGTTCACGAGGATACCGTGCCTTTAGCTGAAAAAATACAGGCGCTGGACGATGAACTAAAAGCATTACTATACAAAGGATAAACCATTTATTTCGTTTTTTACTTGATTTCCGCATTACGTTGCTAGAAAACAGTTCCTCTAAACTGAGGCTGTTTATTCTGACAATGCAATGCTTTTTTTATACAATAAAATTAATAAATAATTCTCAATTAACTATTTAAATTATAACGATGGAAATCATAATAATCGGGCTAATTGCACTAGTTGTCGGGGCTGGGGGAACATTTGTTCTGCTACGCTTTGTCAATAAAAGAGCAATTGCAGAAGCAGCAGCTGAGGCTGAATTGCTCAAGAAAAACAAGCTAATAGAAGCAAAAGAAAAATTCATTGCATTAAAAGCTGAACACGAACAACAAGTTCAGGAACGCAATGTCAAAGTTCAGGAAAAAGAAGTCAAACTTCAACAACGTGAAATGCAACTGAATCAGAAACAAAGTGAGGTTCAGCGCAAAGTTAATGAAGTAGAAACTTTAAAAGACAATCATGAGCAACAAATTCACGCGCTGGAAATAAAGAAAAAAGAGCTGGATCACTTGCAACATCAAGCTCAAAGCGAACTCGAAACTATTTCAGGACTTTCGGCCGAACAAGCCAAAGAACGATTGGTAGAAGCATTGAAGGAAGAGGCTAAAACCAATGCCATGTCGTACATTAACGACATCATGGAAGAAGCTAAAATGACTGCCAACAAAGAAGCCAAGAAAATTGTAGTTCAAAGCATTCAGCGTGTAGCTACCGAAACTGCTATTGAAAACTCAGTGACAGTTTTCCATATTGAATCGGACGAAATAAAAGGACGCATTATTGGTCGTGAAGGACGTAATATACGTGCTCTGGAAGCTGCTACCGGCGTTGAAATTATTGTTGATGACACCCCCGAAGCTATTGTTCTTTCAGCTTTCGACCCGGTTCGTCGCGAAATTGCACGTTTGTCGTTGCACCAACTGGTGACAGACGGACGTATTCACCCTGCCCGTATTGAAGAGGTGGTGACTAAAGTTCGCAAACAAGTGGAAGAAGAAATTATTGAAATTGGTAAACGTACCACTATCGATCTTGGAATTCACGGATTGCACCCTGAATTAATCCGTATGGTAGGTAAAATGAAATACCGTTCGTCGTACGGACAAAACCTGTTGCAACACTCGCGTGAAGTAGCTAACCTTTGTGCAACTATGGCTTCGGAGCTTGGGTTAAATCCTAAGAAAGCAAAACGTGCCGGACTTTTGCACGATATAGGTAAGGTGCCTGATGATGAACCTGAATTGCCACATGCAATTCTTGGTATGCGTTTGTGCGAAAAATACAAAGAAAAACCAGACATTTGCAATGCTGTAGGCGCTCACCACGACGAAGTGGAAATGGAAACGCTTATTGCACCGATTGTTCAGGTGTGCGATGCTATTTCAGGAGCACGTCCGGGAGCACGTCGCGAAATCGTTGAAGCTTATATCAAACGTTTGAACGATTTGGAAAATTTGGCATTGTCTTATCCTGGTGTATTGAAAACCTATGCCATTCAGGCAGGTCGCGAGTTGCGCGTAATTGTTGGAGCAGACAAAATTGACGACAAAGAAACAGAGTTATTGTCGTTCGATATTGCCAAGAAAATTCAGGATGAAATGACTTATCCAGGTCAGGTAAAAATTACGGTTATCCGTGAAACCCGTGCTGTAAGTTATGCTAAATAAGTAATTAATTGACGACTGTCAATTGAAATAATACAGAAAACCGATGGACAGTATATTGCTGTTTATCGGTTTTTTATTTGAACTAAACATTATCAATATCACCCAATTAAATGCAAAATACCATACTCAAGTTATCTGACGAGCTGCCACTTACCTGTTCACTTGCAGGGAACTGCTGTCATGGCAATAAAGTATTGCTAAATCCATGGGAGTTGGCTTGTTTAGCCAGCGAGAGAAAGATTAGCACAAAAGAATTCAGAAACATGTATACCGAATGGAGTGGTGTGCGGTTACTGTTTAATGGTGCTATTGGTTATAATGAAAAAAAAGTATGCAATCAGTATGTAGATGGAATTGGCTGTAGTGTTCATATTGCCCGACCGCTTGCTTGCCGGCTCTTCCCGCTGGGACGACAAATTCAAAACGGAGAAACGGTTTATATGCATCAGGGTGAAGCATTTCCTTGTTTGGGAAGCTGTAGCGAGGTGTTGAATTTGCCCTATTATAGTGTAAACGAATACCTGTTAGGCCAAAAAACAGAGAAATGGGAACTGGCTCAAGATGCATATTTAGAGCTAGTACAATTATTAGCTGATATCGCATTTGAGTTATTATTGGATAGTGGTCTGACTGAATTGGGTGATACGGAAACTTTACAGCAATGGCGACTTATGACCAATGAATCTACTGAACAACTGGCCGAAAGAATAGGGTCAGAATGGCTTGACTATTTGATTGTGCCAGATTTAAACTGTAACATTCAGCACCCTCAAGTTTTTTGCGAACAGCATGCTATTTTGCTCCAACAACAGCTTCAAGATTCGGTTGGAAATGCTCAAACTCTCGAAGAACTTCACGAAGCTGCAGTATTGGTTATGGCACTAGCTTTACTTTTGTCAGTTGGTGTTGGTGCTGAACCACAATTATTGGGAACCCATTGGATAGATGTAGCAAAAAGCCATGGCGCACAAGAGTAAACAAACTCTAATAATAGACGAATGAATCAGCACACTAGCTTTTATTTAATGATATTTACACTTAAGGTGAGGGTAAATCGCTAAAAATACAGTACTTTTGCACGGTATTTGTACAAATACTTTCAAGTAATTGTAATTTACAAAACCGGGGCTGTTTGGTTTTGACAGCAGGTAGAACTGATATGTAAGCATGTCGAGCATTGAGAAAACAGCTCGTAAATCTCGGATCTCAAAATTATAACTGGCGAAAATAACTACGCTCTTGCTGCTTAATCGAATCATAGTAGATAAGCTTAATTCCGGTACTAGGTACTAGAACGAGACATTTCCCGGCGGCCGTCGCTTCGAGGCCAATGATCAGGAGATGCGGATAAATCGAAGATAGTTGTGCTTAGCCTTGGAGGCACAATGAAATAAAAAGGATA
>Ga0302213_1000373_pt1 | contig 26270 bp, 16 predicted proteins | sample II_Fen_N1_2_FD_194583 | JGI IMG/M metagenome (GOLD analysis project Ga0302213, IMG submission 194583) | Peat permafrost microbial communities from Stordalen Mire near Abisko, Sweden - II_Fen_N1_1 | ecosystem: Environmental > Terrestrial > Soil > Wetlands > Permafrost | place: Sweden: Abisko...
CAGAAGTTATTGATTTCTTTAACGGCGAGTCTACACTTGAACCTACCATTGTAAATACACGCGAAGAGTTTTTCAGTAATCTCAATCATTTGGAAATCAATTTTTCGGATGTAAAAGGACAGGAAAGCACAATGCATAAACAATTTCATATCAATAATATACAATCATTTTATTTTTCAAATCGTCTTATAATCATCTTATTTTTTTATCTTTGTGTCAAATTCTAAAAAGCACATGATATGAAAACAAGAGGTGTAAATGTATATTGTATCGGATCTAAGTCTGAGAATTATGGTTATTTAAAAATCGCAACTCGAAAAGCAAACAAAACAATTGTTCAATCACTCAATATCAAAGTACTCAAAAAAGACTTCAATAAAAATACTCAGCGCATGAGATTGAATACTCATGATGCTGATAAAATCAATAAATACATAGACGACAAACTCAAAACATTATCATTTGTAACTTATAACAAATCTAAGATAACTTCAATCTGTGTGTTTATTCAATTACAAATTGATATCACGAATGTAAAATCAACAAAACAAAAATACGAGAATGTTCTAACTCTTTTCAAAGAGTTCTTAAAATTGAATTATAAAAAAGATGATTTATACTTCGAGGAAATTGATACTTATGTGATAACTAATTTCAGAAATTATTTACTAACAAAAGAAGTAAAGAACACAAACAACACTGCAAACTATAAGCTCAAAACATTAAAATCATTTTTTTCAAAATTAGAGAAAGAACAAATCTATCATTATAATGTGAATTGTTTTTCAACTCTTCAAATGAAGTTTGATGATACACATAAAAATTATCTCAATCTCGTTGAGCTTAAAGAACTGATAAAAACAGATTTTGCAGATACAAGAATAAGAGTATCAGAAATCAAATATTCTCTGAGTGATATAAAAAATGCATTTGTTTTTTCTACACTTTCGCAGGGCTTACGGATTTCTGATATAATGACTTTTAGATGGAATGATTTTTTATTTCAGAATGAAGATTTTGATGCTCATGAAAACTTACAGATTTCAAAGAAAATGATAAAGACTAAAAAGATAGTCAATATCTTTATAAATAGCTTTGCAGCTCATTTTTTATTAGATAATATATTACGGTGTTCAAATGAAATCAACGCTACTAATGTAGAATATATTGAGAGAATAAATAATCTCAATAATCAATTAGAGAAAAAGAAATCTCTTCAAAATATCATTGATTCTGATAAGTTAGATAAGAAAAACATAGAGAGATTAAATACTATCATCAATAATAAAAATCTAAAAGAAGTTATTCTAACTACTAAAAAACTAAGTGATAAATTAGAGAATAATATAGATGAAATTCAAAAATATAAAGATGAACTTGAAAAAGTAGAGAGAGAATTATTTTCTTTAAATCAAATCATTTTTGATACTATTTACAAATTAATTCGAGAGTTAGGACAGAATAAATTAACTCAAACTAAATTTGTATTCTCATTTTTATCTGATAATGATTTTAAAAATATAGACGAAAACAATGATTTTTCTCAACTTACTGAAAAACAATTTTTAAAATTTCAAGGTGTCAGGAGTTATGTAAATAAATTATTGAAAGATTATATCTTTTCTAAATTAACTACAAAGAAATTATCATTTCACAGCGCACGACACACATACACATCACTGATTTTAAGTGATGATAGCACAGGACTAAATATATATGATTTAATGAAGAGCTTAGGTCACACAAGTATAACATCAACTCAAAAATATATGCAGGGCTTTAATTCTAAGAAATTGATTGATATAAATAACTCTCTGACTGATTCAATAAATGATATATAAATATTGAATAAATATGAAAGAATAACATTTGTAAATCACATGTATTTTACTAATATCCTATTTTCACCCTATTTTTATTAGATAATTTTTTCTCATCTATGCAGAAACTATAAATCTCACTGGGTTCAGGCCTAATGTTTAACAAAACCTCTTGCATCATAATTTTTCTAACTACATTGTCAATTTCACCCCCACTTAAACAAAATTCAGTAGCTAGCTTAACTGCAAAATCAATATCAATCCAATCCAATTTACTTTTCCAAATTCTTGATTTTACTTCGATTGTAGGATTTTCAAATTTAATTTTGAACAAAAAGCGTCTTTCGTAAGCAGCATCAAGAGATTTTTGGAGGTTTGTAGTTGCGATCAGGATTCCTTCAAATTTTTCCATTTCTTCAAGTAAAATATTTTGTATGGCATTTTCAGTTTGTCCAACATTTGAATGGCTGTTTTCTTGGCGCTTATTCAATATAGAATCACATTCATTAAACAACAAAATCGGTTTAATTTCAGAAGCATTACAAATCTTTCTATAATTATCAAATATCTCTTTGATTATTTTCTCTGACTCACCAAACCACATGCTTTTTGTCTGGCTTATATCAACAATCATTATATTCCGACCTGTTATCTTTGAAATCTGAAATGCTGTTTCCGTTTTTCCAGTGCCAGGAGTCCCAAAGAATATGACAGCTACACCTTTTGATAAATTATTATCTACTAATCTCCCTTGTAGTTTTTTGAAGTTTTCAACTTTCAAAATTTCTGTAATAAAATTTACTTCTTTTCCCAAATTTGGTTCATAGAATAGTTCTTTGTACGCAATGTCTTCATTAAGTAATAAATTTTTATTCTTCTTATTTCTTATGAATAAAACAGCATCCTCTTGCATGAATAGCTCAATAGCATTATTTGTTAGATTTAATGTGAAATCATTTGCAAATTTTGACTCACCTAGTGTAATAAACTCTAATTCAAACATTTTATTCGTCTTTTCTACAATTTCACGAACTTTGCTCATTCTTCGTCTTGGGTTCTGAAAAATGTCTCGAAGAGTTTTTTCCATACTTGATGGATATCCAATAATATGGTCATTTATAATATTATAAAGTAAGGCGCGGTCTTCAATTTCTAGTAAAGACTGAACTTTTTTAATTGATTTAATATGATCATTGTCATCTTCAAGAAGTTCAATAATATCAAACATTTCAATAGTTTCAAGTTGGTCATTTCCACGCTGGTCAATATTATCGGATACTATTTTTACGAATTCATATATATCTAATTTTTCCTTTCCCTTTTTTGAATATGTTTCATTCGAATATATAGACTCAGAAACATCTTCACTTATGGAGTAGCTTCTAAATAGAAAATTTGATTTTTTATTTTTATTTCTATTTCTTCGTTCTTTTTCAATCTCAATAAGATTTAACTCCAATAGTTTTTCAATATCGTTTTTTAAATTGAGAGCATCGATATAATTTATATTTAGAAAACCAATTATTTGGCGAAATTCAATGTTTTCATATTTTGAAGAGAGTACGAAAATGATGGCAAATATTATTGCCTGATATGAATCTGTGGCCACACCATTTAAGTAATTAGACAAATCCAATAGAGGTTTTTTTATCTCTTTTATCAATTTATCATCCAATTGCGAATCTTCTAACTTTTTAGCAATCACAGTAATTGTCTTAACGACATTAAAACTAACTTCTTCTAATGTTCCCATAGTGTTTAATTTATTTAGTCATGAGAATGCTAATAATATAATTTGCAATTTCCATAATTATTTCTCTTTTAATGGTATGTTTAAGCTACCAACTCTGCAATTTTTCGGAGGGTATTTACAGAAGTTCCAGTGATTTTTGATACATTTCGTAAACTTATTCCTTTTCGAAGCAACTTCAATTCCTCTGTATATTCAACTTTCATTTGTTCTGGTGTTTTTTTAAAACCTTCTTTACGACCTACTTTTCCTCCTGATTTTCTGAAATTCTGGTAACCAGACCAGACGCGTTCTCTGGTTGTGGTTCTCTCCATACTGGCGACTTCCAAAAGGATAGTTATCAGGAATTGAGCCATTGGGTTGATTTTACCTTTCTCGTCCAAAGTTTCAATGTTATAGTTCTTTACAAAGAGACAGATTTTTTTTTCATTCAACATTTGAATGATTTTTAATGCCTCGAATGTTGTTCTGCCCAACCTCGAGATTTCAAGTACCAAAATTTTATCGACTTGATTTGCCTGGACATACTCAATCATGCCCTGAATTTCGGGACGGTCTTCCATTTTCTTTGCACCTGAAACCTTATTAGAAAAGACTTTCTTAACTTCCATGTCATGTGAAACTGCATATTCCGACAACTCGTTAATTTGCCGTTCAAATTCCTGATTTTGGGTGGACACACGTGCCAGAATAACTACTTTTTTCATATTCTATCTAAATTTAGTTGACTACAATTCAAAAAACTCACATAAACGTCATTAATTACATGACAAATATAACTAAATAAAATGACGAATGCAACTATTTTGTCATTAATTTCATTACGATTTACTTAAATTGAAGTTTTTAATTACCTTTGGTGACATTAATGTCAACAGATATGGGAAACAGATTAAGAATTAAAGAAATCCTTCGGGAAAGGGGTATTTCTGTCGTGGAATTTGCAGATAAACTAGGCATTGAGAGGCAGAATGTCTATAATGTTTTTACCAAGCCTACCTGGCAAAGATTGGAGCAATGTTCCGAGATTTTAAACATGCCTATTTCTGAATTTTTCGAGAAAGATGATTCTGAAATAAACGGATACATTGAATATAGAGGTGCAATTTATCGCATTAAAGATTTGCAGTCATTTCAAAACCTCGCAGACATAATTAGCAACAATAACAAACAAATAGAAGAATGATTACAGGGGAAGTAAAGAACAAGATTGATGGAATTTGGGATACGTTTTATAGTGCTGGTATAGCCTCACCGCTCACCGTTTTAGAGCAAATGACTTACCTTTTCTTTATCAAATTGCTGGATGATAGTCAAATTAAAAAAGAAGCTAATGCCAAGATGTTTGGCGTGGAAGTTAAAGATCCTGTATTCAAAAGTGGCAACTGGTTAAATCCAGAATCGAACAAAGAAGTACCATATAGCAATTTACGCTGGAGTAATTTCAAGAACTTTGATACTACTACCATGTTGAGCACTGTCCGTAATGATGTGTTTGTATTTATCAAAAATATAAGTACAGGGAAAGACAGTTCTTACAGTAAGTTTATGAAAGATACCATTTTCATGATTCCGAATGAACGTACTTTATCGAAAATTGTAGATGGAATTTCCGATATGGATTTGAACGATAAGGATGCCATGGGTGATGTGTATGAGTATATTCTGGGGAAAATGGCTGCCAGTGGCACAAACGGACAGTTCCGTACTCCCAGACATATTATCCGCATGATGGTAAACCTGTTGAAACCAACATTGAAGGATGTAATTTGTGACCCTGCCATGGGCTCGGCTGGTTTTATTGTTGAATCTGCAAAATATATGGCTGAGCATTATCATACCGACATGCTTAAAAAGGAACACGGAGAACACTACAGAAATACCATGTTTTACGGATTTGATACCGACCAAACCATGCTTCGTATTGGAGCAATGAATATGATGGTTCACGGGGTGGAGAATCCAAATATCGAATGGCAGGATAGTCTTTCGGATGATAACCTGGACAAAGGCAAATACTCTATGATTCTTGCTAATCCTCCTTTTAAGGGTAGTCTCGACCATAGTTCTGTAGAAAAGAGCCTATTGACTATTGCCAAAACCAAACAAACCGAATTACTATTTATTAGCTTATTCCTGCGTGTGCTGAAACTAGGTGGTAGATGTGCTTCTATTGTACCCGATGGTGTATTGTTTGGTGGAAGTAATGCACCAACAGCTATCCGCAAAGAACTGATAGAAAATCAAAAACTCGAAGCTGTAATCTCTATGCCATCGGGTGTGTTTAAACCTTATGCAGGAGTTTCTACAGCCATTCTGATATTTACTAAAACCAATGCTGGTGGAACTGATAAGGTTTGGTTTTATGATATGAAAGCAGATGGTCTTTCATTAGATGACAAACGTAACGAAATATCAGACAATGATATTCCTGATATTATTGCTCGTTTCAACAATCTGGAAGCTGAAGCTGACCGTACCAGAAACGACCAATCATTCTTTGTTCCTAAAGCCGAATTGGTAGAAAATGACTATGACCTTTCATTGAATAAATACAAAAAGGTAGACCGAGTTGTAGTTGAATTTGAAAAACCTGAAGTAATTCTTGCCCGAATTAAATCATTGCAAAGTGATATTGAGAAGGTAATTACTGAATATGAATCGTTAATTTTAAAATCCCAAGCTATATGATTAAAAAAGAAGGTTGGGAGAATAAAACAATAGATGATTGTTTTGAATCCATAAGAAATGGTGCATGTATAAAGCAAAATGATAGTCATGGAGGTATACCTATTACAAGAATTGAAACAATTTCAAATAGCACATTTAATAGAGATAGACTTGGGTATGCAAATATTGTTGATAGTTCTCTTTATTCGAAATTTATACTAAATGAAGGTGACATACTAATGTCGCATATCAATAGCCTTAAATATTTAGGAAGAGCAGTTTTATATAAGAAACACGATGATGAAAAGATTATTCATGGAATGAATCTGTTGAATCTAATTTCCAAAAAAAATATTATTAAACCTCAATACATAACCTACTATTTTTGTTCCGAAATATTCAAAAATCAAATAACACGAATTGCAAAAAAATCAGTTAATCAAGCAAGCTTTACTACTACAGATTTAAAAAAAATAAAAGTTTCAATTCCCCCACTTTCAACCCAACAACAAATAGTTTCCGAATTGGATGCTTTAAGCGATATTATCACCAAGAAGAAACAACAACTTGAAGAACTGGATAAACTGGCACAAGCTACTTTCTATGATATGTTTGGTGACCCTGTGAGTAATAAGAAGGGATGGGAAATGAAGAAATTAAAGCAAATGTGTACTAAATTGAATGATGGCACTCATTTTTCTCCAATTAGTACAAAAGAAGGAGATTTTAAATATATTACAGCTAAAAACATAAAAAAAAGCGGTTTTGATTTCTCGAACCTAACTTATATATCAGAAAAAGACCATAGAGAAATATTTTCACGCTGTAACCCAGAATATGGTGATATACTTTATATAAAGGATGGAGCTACTACTGGTATAGCTCAGATAAATACACTTAAAGAAGAGTTTAGTTTATTATCAAGTGTTGCATTGCTTAAATATGATAGAGCATTAGTGCATGGATATTATTTAAGGGATATGCTGAATAATGAATCAGTTTATAGATTTATACGTTCTAATATGGGTGGAGTGGCAATTACAAGGCTTACAATTCAAAAAATAAATATGTTTACTCTTCCCATACCACCTTTATCACTTCAAGAAAATTACTGTGACAAAATAAGTGTTTTAGAAAAACAAAAAAAACTTATCAATAAGTCGATTGGCGATGTTCAACTGCTATTTGATTATACTATGGATAAATATTTTAATTGATAAAGTATGGCTAGGATTTTAGTAGATACAAAAGAGCTTTCAGACATTTTTTGTCAATGCTGTAGAAGGTATAATAAAATATCTTTTATAACTGCATGGGCTGGGAATCATGCTTCAATTGATGTACTTTATGAACAGCGGAATAAAATTTTAAAGTCTGTTGTTGGATTACATTTCTACCAAACTTCACCAAACTTTATAGAAAAATTTTTAGAAACCGAAGAGATTCAATATAACAAACGGATGACAACTGATGTATTTCACCCGAAGGTTTATCTATTCTATAATAATGATTCTGAATGGACTGCATTAGTAGGTAGTTCTAATCTTACTGGAGGTGGATTTGGTCGAAATATGGAGTGCAATGTTTTGATGACCTCAACAGAAGAATCTACTAATGTATTTTCCGATTTGATTAAAACTATTCATGGTTGTTGGAGCAAATCTGAACCTATGGGTGATTTCTTCAAACAGTATCGTCAGTTATACGACGAATCAAAAACAAGATTACAACCTCTAAAGAAACCTCTTAACGTTTCTGTAAAAGATATCTCGTGGAATGATTATATAGAAAAAATGATAACAAATGAGGGGGTAGATGGGAGCATAGAATCACCTAAAATACAAACTCGTCTCACTCTTCTTCGAGAAGCAGAGAAACTTTTTAGTGAGAAAAGTCTAATTGATTTTCCTGATAAATATCCCTGGGCTGTTGCAGGATTAATTTCTGAATATAAAAATGTAACTGATTGGCAATTCTTTGGTTCGACTAATGCAAATGGCAAATTTCATAAAATATTTAATAGTGAGAAGGGGAGAAAGCTTATCTCAGAAGCATTAGATGATATACCTTTGAATGGAGAAGTGACTAAATTTCAATTTGATAACTATATCGAAAAAATGAGAAATGCGACTAAACTTAATGATATTAAGGCTATAGCTTCTCGCTTTCTTGCAATGAAACGACCAGATATTTTTGTGAGTATCAATAGTAAAAACCCAGACATATTGAATCTTCTAGCTACTGGACGTAAAAACATTAAACTTGACCAGTATTGGGATGTGATTGTTGAGAATATTCAAATGTCTTCATGGTATAACGAAGATATATCCAATATTCCTGAAGCACAAAAGGAGATATTTAAATATAGAGCTGCAATGCTTGATTCATTATATTACAGTTATCTGATTAATGACTAAAATTTTTATACTACTTTAAATCATAGTAGATTATGAGAAACTTCGATTACTTAAAGGACAACCAAGACTTTGCAAAGCTATATCAGTTTTGTAATTCGGCTGAAATAAATCAGTTGTCTGACCCTAATATTTCGGCTTTAAGCTGTCGGCTAGCATTGGAATACCTGGTGAAGTCTGTTTACCTTATACAGCAAATTGAATTCAGCGAAAAAGCTTCATTGTTTGAGTTGGTGGATGGAGAAAATTTCAAGTCTTTTGTTGGCAATGATAAGCTAATGATGGCATTGCATTATATTCGTAAATCAGGGAATAATGCAGCTCACACAGCTAATGTTTCAAAGAAAGAATCATTCTTTTGTTTGCTCAACCTCCATACATTTGTAGGAGCAGTATTGAGCAAACTGGAGGTTATTGATAGTTATCCACCTTTCGATAAAGAGTTACTTAGTTCCAAACCCGAAGTTCACATTACCCCACCTGCCAAAGCCGAACCAAGCGAAGAAACCCTAAGTAAATACGAAGGTAAGATTGACAAGAAGGATATACTAATAGTCAAAAATCCCGAATACTTTACTGAAGCTGAAACACGCAAATTTTATATTGACCAACAGTTACGAGAAGCTGGTTGGGAAGTACTGGAAACAGAAAACAGCAAAGTGCCTTGTAAAGCTGGTGTTGAAATCCATGTGGAAGGAATGCCCAACAACAAAGAAGAAGGATTCTGTGATTATGTGTTGTATGGCAGAGATGGAAGCCCTTTGGCAGTAGTTGAAGCTAAAAAAACAAGCGTTTCGCCCATAAAAGGCAAACACCAGGCTACTTTGTATGCCGACTGTCTGGAGAAACAATACGGAATCCGTCCTGTGATTTATTATACCAATGGGTACAATTTAAATATCATTGATGGTCTGGGTTATCCAAACCGTAGACTATTGGGATTTCATACCATTGCTGAGTTGGAATTACTGATTCAACGCAAAACTAGAAAAGATATAAGTGATTTCAAAGTTAATGAAAGTATAGCTGGCAGACATTACCAAAAAACGGCTGTTACCGCTGTATGCGAGCATTTCAACAGCAAACACCGTAGAGCATTGCTGGTTATGGCTACAGGTACAGGTAAGACACGTGTATCCATTTCACTGGTTGAATTGCTTATGCGTAACAATTGGATTAAGAATATTTTATTCCTTGCTGACCGAACCGCCCTTGTTGGTCAAGCCAAACGGAACTTTGCCAAAATTCTTCCACATGTCCCCGTTTGTGTATTGTCGGAAAACGATACCGAAAAGGATATGAACGCCCGAATTATGTTCTCCACATACCAGAGCATGATAAACTACATTGATAAGGACACAAAAGACTTTTCAATAGGTAGGTTCGATCTGATTATTATTGATGAAGCTCACCGTTCCATTTTCGGAAAATACACAGCAATTTTTGATTACTTCGATTCATTGTTGGTTGGTCTGACTGCTACGCCCAGAAATGAAGTTGATAGAAGTACCTATGAAATGTTTGAAATGGAACAAGGTGTTCCCAATTTCGATTATGATTTAGAAGAAGCTGTTGCAGATAAATACTTAGTACCTTACAATGGTATAATCCGACATTCCAAACACCTTCAGGCAGGAATTAAGTACAAAGACTTGAGTAAAGATGAGAAAGAACAGCTTGAAAAAGTTTGGGCTTACGAAGCAGCCAAAAGTGCTCTGGATGGAACTGAATACAAAAGGGATATTCGTGGAGAGGAAATGTTTAAATACATTTTCAATAATGATACCATTGATAAAGTGTTGCTGGATTTAATGACCAATGGCTTGAAAGTACAAAGTGGTGAACGTATTGGTAAAACTATAATCTTCGCTTATAATCATGCTCATGCCGAACTGATTACAGACAGGTTTAAAACCTTGTATCCGCAATATGGAGCTGAATACTGTGTTTTGATTGATAATTATGTAACCTATGCTCACAACCTGATAGAACGCTTTGAAATACGGGATAAAGACCCTCAGATTGCTGTTTCGGTTGATATGTTGGATACAGGAATTGATGTTCCTGACATATTGAATCTCATATTTTTCAAAATCGTAAGGTCGAAAATCAAGTTCCTTCAAATGATTGGTCGTGGAACACGTTTGTCGGAAGGGATATTGGGAGATGACCAGGATAAAGAAGAGTTCTATATTTTTGATTATTGTGAAAATTTTGATTACTTCGATAAGAATCCGAATGGAACTGAAGCAAAAACCACACAATCACTAACGGAGAAAATCTTTAATATCAAAGCTGATTTGGCTTTTGAACTCCAAACGTTAAAGTTCCAAGAAGATGACTTTGCCAGAGAATATCATTTACAGACTAAAAAAGAACTTCGGGAGCAAATTGGTAGTCTGAATACGCAACGGATTGATGTTCGTAAGAATTTACTTTACATTGACAAGTACAAACTAGAAAGTGTTTGGCAATATGTATCTCAACTTGATGTACTTGAAATCAAGAATCATATAGCCCCGCTTTTAATTCCGACTCAGGAAGATGAAAATGCGAAACGGTTTGATTTATTGGTTCTGATTATTGAGCTATCATTGCTTGATGATATTACTAACTCAACCAAAACTAAACAGAAAATTGTAACTATAGCTCAAGCGTTAGAGGATAAGACAACTATTCCTCAGATCAAAGAAAAGATTGACGTAATTAAGGAATTGCAGACTGAAAACTTCTGGCAAAACTTGTCATTATCCAATCTTGAACGTATCAGAATTGAGCTGAGAGACTTAATGAAATTCCTAGTTGGTGACAAGCAAGCAACCTTTACTGTTGATATTGAAGATGAAATTATTAATGGTGGAAAGGCTAAGGGAATTGTAACCGTAACTACTTACAAACAACGGGTTTTTGACTATCTTGTCGAGAACCTTACAACTAACACAGCACTTCAGAAAATCCTAATGATTGAAAAGCTTGAAAGAAGTGACCTCATAGAGCTTGAAAATATCCTCTGGAAGGAACTGGGCACAAAAGAAGAGTATGATAAATACACCCAAAACAGATTCTCTGAAGGAAATGTAGCCATTTTTATTCGTTCAATGATTGGAGTGAACAGAGATATTGCTGCTGATAAGTTTAGCAAATTCTTAGATGAAAATACACTGAATTCACAACAACAAGAATATGTAAAAACCATTGTCAATTATGTTTGTGAGAATGGTGATATTACCCGTGAAGTCATTGCCAACGAATCTCCATTTGACGGTTTTGATTGGCTCAATGTATTTGGAAACAATGTAAATCTGATTCCAAAGTATGTGGATGAATTGCATGGGGTGGTAGTGGTGTGAAATAATAAATTATGTATAGCCCGAAAGAAATTGTATTTTGAAATCACTTGGTAAAATTAACACAACTACTATTAAAAATATGGAGTATCAAAAAATTGTTAGAGCAATATTAAGCAATCGAAATTATTCAGTTGGACAACAAATAAGTAGTATTAAGAGAGATGTTAATCCAAGTGAATATAAAGATGCATTAAAATTTCATCCAATATTCAATAAGCACATCCATAAAAGTCAATTTTTCAAAACTATAAATGAAGTTCATATCAAGGATGCATATGTATTTACACGGGACTTTAGGAGAGAATACAGATGGATAGTTAATATTATAGAAAATTATTTTGAAGAAATAAATTCCTTTATGGGATTTAAAACTAAATTTGAATACTCTTTTATTATTGGAGATTATGACAATGCTCGTAAAATTATCAGAGAAGTTGAATCTTTATATGGCGTTAGCTTATGGAGTATTGAGGCGGATTTGATGATTGAAGAATATACTGGTGGGTCTGAAGCCAATTGGAATAAGTTATCATATTATTTAGCAGAGATAAAAAATCCTATTTACGAATTTATTGCAAATTCAAGTAGTAAGAGAATCGAATCAAAGTTATCTCATGAAAGTTTTACGAATCAATTTCAGAATGACATTGGAAACATTAATGCTGATAGTATGATTATTGATTTTTTTGTTTTTAAAAATTTTCATGTCGCCAATTATGAATACAAATATAAAAATCTAGAAAGTGTATTATTCGTATCTAATATTTTCTCCATAATTGATCAATATTTGATACTTATTGATGTTATTCAATATAATGTTTCTACGAGTCAAGATCATGACAAATTGTTTTTACCTTTTCTCAATAAAACAAAAGAATATATATCTAATGATAATCGAATTACAAACATTTACAATGTTATCAACAATAAAAATGACATCAAAGAATTCGAAACCAATCAAGAGTTATTTAAGTGTTTAGATTTGTATTATTCGGGAAAGTATACGGACTCATTAGATTTAGCTATTATGGGAATTGATAATTCACCTTTAGAATTAGAATATTATGAAACCTATTGCAAATCACTAATAAATCTAAATCTTGATTTTAAACCTCTTCAGTCAAGTAAATTTGTCAACGAATTATTAGAAGATATCTTTTTTATATTATCATTTAAGCAAGGTTCAGAAGAACATCATAAAAGAATATTTAAGACAGCTTTACTTTTAATGAATATGGATCTAGGAAGACAAATTTCTGGATTGTTATCTGAGATTGAAGGTGGAACTGAAAGACTTTTTATTACAGGAATACTCTCATCGACATTTAATTCACATAAAAATGTTTTTATATCGGTTGACAAACCCAGCATTATTAAAAATTTTGATAGGTTGATTAATCAACATTGTTTTAAAGTTTATAGTTACAAATTAGGCTATTCTGTTCAATTTGAAGGTGATATTTCAGAATCAAATAACCAAAATGTGACTTTTAATGCATTAATGCATTATCGGAAAATGAGTTATCCCGAAGTAATCAAGGTGCTAAATAGTGATGTAGAATTGAATAATATTTCGTATTACTTAGAAAGAAAAATGAGTTTATTATATTATTCATATATAAACCTTGATCTAATATATGATGCATTAACATTATTTGGAAATGTATTTTTTAATGATACAATAGTAACCAGAAAATTAAATTTCAACGACTTGTATTTAAAGATAAAGGACGTAAACCTACATAATAATTTTATTGGATTAATTGAATATCCTATACTATTTTCAATAATTGTAAAAGAATATGACTTATATGAAGTGTTTGATGAATTTATGTGCTCATATGACTTTTACAATATCCGTGAAATTAACGTTTCGGCATTCATTGAGTTATTCTCTTTAAAAAAAGTAATATATTTTTTGCACAATGTAGCTGTTATTGACACCTTAAAATACTCAACGGATTATAGTTCTATAAGTGATGTAGAAGAAGATAGAATATATATATTAAATATACTAATTGATATAGATAAAATAAACAAGATTATTTATGAAAAAGAGTTAGACGAGATTTATCGAATAAATTCTGTTCGAAAGGTACTCAAAGAAGTTGATGAGGGTCGTCTGTACATTGATGTAAATAGCCTAAAAGAGATACAAATAAAGAAATTCAAAGATGATTTTAAGAGATTTAAAGAAATTGAATACTCATCTTCTGGTCAGACATTATTGGGTTTTAATCCTTCAACAACAAAAAATTGGGATAATGCACTAACTGAAAAAACAGAGTCTTTAGATAAATTTAATCGGGCAGATTATTTAGCATTTAAAAGTATATATTTGGAATCAAGAGAAAACTTTTTATTTAGTAAAGAATACGGATTAGATAGTTGTTTAAGCACTAGGATAAGGCATGGCGCATTAAAAAACCATATTAGAAGTGTTTTTGAAAAGTTAGACTTAATTACATCAAAATCTAATGATAAATATATAGAAAATGAAGTTTGGCAAAGACAACTCTATTATTATCAAGACTTAAATTCGACAGTGCAAGATAAATTAAAGAAGTTCTCTAAAGAGGTTGATGAATATACTGTATATATTGTTGAGAAACTCATCCAAATTCAAACCGAAAAAACCAATGATAAAAAAGATGGGCTATTTACATACAATACTACTGATGAATTACTTTACATTTTTTATCTTGAATATAAAGAGTATTTAAACTCAATCGAATCAACTATTGGAATAATATTGAATGAGCTTGTGAATACCACATTATTATATATTCAAGAGAATATTTCAGAAGCATTTAAAGTTATTATTCCTAATCAATTCCAAAAATACATAGATAATTTAGTTAGTGAGTTGAGAGAATTAGGATTGCCAAATGATTGTCAATTAATCCCAAATCTAATCAAATCAAGTACTGAAATACAAAATGAGTTGGAGTATCTATCAGAATGGTTTACATTAAATACAACTAGTCCAACATCTTTAATGAATATCGAAACAATACTTGCCGCAAGCATTGAATTAACTAACAAAATTCACCCTCTTTATAGCTTATCTCCTAAAATAACGATAAAAGAGGAATCTATTGGTTATAGTAATCTAATTTTCGTATTTAACATATTGTTAAATAATGTTATACAACATTCCAAATTAGAAAATGAACAATTAGATTTAGAGATTATTGTTGAATTAGACTCGACCCAAAAATACTTGACAATCAAATTTGCGAATAACCTGAATCCCGAAATTGATATTCGGATCAATAAGAAGAAATTACTTGCAATAAAAAACAGTTGGTGTGATAATTCTAATATTGAACGTTCTAACAAAGAAGGTGAAAGTGGATATGATAAAATTAAGCGTATTTTGCTTTATGAAGCATATGCAAAATCAGATTTATTTGATTTTATCATTGATAATAATAGGATAACAATTTATTTATTTTTTCCATTTACAAAAACAAATCAAGATGAACAAGATACTAATAATTGAAGATGATAAAATTAAAATTGAAAGATTGAGAATATTTTTCTCGAAAGTCGATATTACTTTAAAAGAATCATTTCAAGGAGGTCTTCGTGAATTAAAAGAAAATTATTTAGAGTACGAACTTTTAATTCTTGATATGACAATTCCTTTATGGGAAAAAGGGAATAATGACTTAGGGGGAAATTATGAACAATTTGGTGGCGAAAAAATACTACGTGAAATGCAAAGGAGAAAAATATTTTTACCCACAATTTTATTTACAATGTTTGATGTTTTTCCAACAAAAAATGGAAATATCACTTTTCATGAAATTAACTCAAAATTTCAAATAAATTTTCCAGAATTTTATATTGGTGCTGTGTTTTACAATGCAAATGAAGAAAACTGGAAGGATAACATGTCAGAACTTATTTCAACAAAATTCAACAAATGAATTATATTAGTATTCTAATAGTCGATGATGATTTTAACAAAATAACGACTATTATTAAAACAATTAGAGAAGTTTTTAAAGAAACTTTAGCTATTAGTCAAGCTTCTTGTGTTCAGGAAGCAATAGAAAACTTGCAAAATAAAGAGTTTCACTTATTGATAACTGATTTACAAATGCCGTTAAAATATGACGATACTCCAGATAATCGTGGAGGTGAATCATTAATTAGAAGCATTTATAGAAGTCGGACTAAAATAAACGTGCCGATATATATTGTAGGGTTGACTCAATTTGAAACATTAAAGAATGACCTAAAGGGGGTTTGGAAAGTGTGGTTTTATGAATCAAGTATTGATGAATGGAAAACAAATTTAAGAGATTTGATTTTTCATATTAGCTTAATCAAATCTAGAATTTTGAGTGATAAAATTGAAACATTATATGTAGAAGGGTATATAGACAAAAAAATTATCAGTACAGCTATTAGACACTTTTACCCTCAACATGCTGACAAAATCTACATCGATATGATTAATTATGGTGGTGGTGCATCATGGGTTGAAAGACAATTATTTATTTGGGCAAAGTCATTAATTCAAAATTCAGATAATGATAAATATTTGAAAGCAGTTGGTATATTTGATAATGATGAAGCAGGAAATAAATCTATTGATAATTTGCGAAATATGATTCAATTTAATTCTGCAGAATCAAAAACTTTTTCAATTCTAAAAAATAGCTACAGATATTCACCATTATTAAAATCAATAAAATCAAAAGGAATTACTTTCCCAACCACTATTGAAGATCTAATTTCAGTTGAATGCTGGGTAATAGCCGAAAAGAATGGGTGGTTAGAAAATAGGGATACTAAAAAAAATGTAATAGATAAAGATAAAATTAAATTCAATAATATTAATGAAGAGTTTTTAAAAGAAAATGATTTTACTGATTCAGAAATTCTATTGACAACTAAAAAAATTAAAAGTGATTTCAAAAATCAATTTTGTAATATGGTTTGTGAATCTGGTAAAGATGCACTTGTTAATATCAAATATCAAATTAATGATGTATTTGATAGACTAAACATCGATAATGATTAATTATATTTAAATTGTTCTCTTTTTGAAATATGTCATAATATATACTATCAATCTGTTTAATCTTTTAGGTTAGACTGACACATTCAATATAGTATCAAAACAACGTTTCTAAGATTAAATTGATACATTTTTAAAATGACACAAAAAATGCTGCCAGATAAATTATTTAATAATTTTATACTGACCGAGACCATGGGCATTTGGCGGCTTGCGGGAGCAAACCTGCCGAAATGCACGTCAGCCAGCCAATGAGCAAAGCGTGTGTTAGCATCTGGCCGTTGGTTGTGTATAGTTGTTAGTCGTTCTATAATAGTCCGAGTATGTTTCATTTTAGTCGGAAGTCATTAAAATTAAGTCTAGCATAATTACACTTTAGCCCAATGGAATCACACTTTAGTCGGAAGCTTATTACATTTTATCCGAAAGTAATTACATAATAGTCGAAAGTCGATTTACTGTAGAGGGTGTCTAATACGACTTAGCTGCTTGCTGTTTTACTTTGTCGGATTATATTTTTTCTTTTTTCCTCTGATCAAGTCCTTTAATACATCAATACCAAAAATTTCTTCTGTAATATGAGTGTCTATATCAAAATTAGCTGGAATTCCTCCATGAATTTTTCGCTGTATTGCTTTCATGTGTGTTTTAAACAATTTGTCATTTTTATATAGCTTTATGTAATTGTAATTCGTAAAGCTTTCCAATTCATAATGTGATAGAAGTTCTGTTTTTTTTGATAATGAATTCGAAAAAATTCTATTCATGTAATCGTCACACCCATTGTATAATATCTTTTCAGAAAGTTTGTTATAACTCATAACTAACTCATAGAGATTAAATTCTTTTACGTTTCCAAAACTATCAACTGCATGTAATTCATTTCCCTTTGCATTCAACTGCATTTGTGTAATTCTAAATGAATTTCGATTGAATTTTTGAGGCATATAATCTGATTTATCTTCAAAGTTAGCCGTATGTGCCCCCATTATGTTTCTTAACTCGAAAATTTTATGGTTTTTGAATTCACTAATAATATCATTTTTGTGTTGGATTTTACAAATTTCATAAATTTCAATTATTGAATATATCTGTAAATAAATAGCATTCAAAATTCCATATAATTTTATATATATTTCGCCGAAATCTTTGCCAATTTTAGGGGTGAATTTTTCTAAACCGTAATTAGAAAAGTGTATTATAGCATTTTCAGTATCTTCAATTAAGTCAATGCAACTGCGAAATCTAAGAGTATCAAACTCATATTGAAATTTCAATTTTTTCTTTATCTTAGTTTCTATTTCCTCATGTGAACCATATACATTACTGCAACCCCAATTCATGCATGACAAAAGGAGCATTGAACACCTTTCTTTTGTTGTTGACTTGTAAAATCTTTTCTCCATAGGTTTACACTTTAGTTTTAGTGTTGTTCTTTCGATTCCGCGAATAACGGTGGTTTTCCTTTTTTTTCTACACTTGCCCATAACGACCGAGGCTGTGGGCATTTGGCGGTTTGCAGGAGCATTCGCTGTTGTGGAACGACAAAGTGAATGCGGGAGCAAAGATCGCTAAGTGCATGTCAGCCAGCAGGTGAACGTGCGTTAGGCGGTCGTTCTTTCTTTTCTAAAGAGTTTTTTTTTCTTTTTTGTGTCACAGTCTGTAAATGGTCAATTGTTCTTAAATATTTCTATCAAAATTCCATTTGAGAATTTCAATTTTAGATCGTAATAATAATAACTCCAAACTTGAAACTTGGTACTTTGATATATAACGGAGTAACCTTTCCCTTTTGCGTCAATACACATTTCTTTAGTGAAACCGATTGAAATCTGTCCATTTGCTATCTTTTTTCCATTCTCTGAGCCATATTTATTTATCATTGCTTGTAGATGAAGTTGGTGCTCTTGCTTGTATTTTTTTTCAAATGCAGATTGAATTTCATTTTGTGCCTTGTAATCCTTCGCCCTTCTCGTCTTTTCTTCTTGGAAATTCTGGTAATAACTTTCCATCTGCTGTTTATTATAAGAATCTATATCATCAAGTAAAATAAAATCTCCAATTTTTAAAAGAGATAAATTGTCTTTTTCGCAAGGATACAAGGACTTCACTTCTACAGACAATTTCTCATTTCCACAACTTAAAAATGCAAAAATCTTAGATCCCCCATTCGGGTGTAATCCAATTTTTTCACAAATCCACTTACCACTTAAATTAATCTTTTTTTGTTCTTTGGTCAAATCGTCAGTAAATTCATTTCTGACAAGACTTGTATCTATTTGAATCAAATGAGGTTTTGAAGTGTCTTTTTGTTCAGTTTTTTCATAGCAATCACTTACAACAAATGTTTTACCTTCTAAAAGTTGTTGCGCTTTGACAAAAAAGCCGACTGATACCATTGATTCTGAAAATGGAATATATAAAGTATCTCGTGTAATATTATCAACAACAGCTATGTTTATAGATTCATATTCATTCTTCCCATTCTCAGCTTTCCCTAACAATACAGATTGTATTCTTTGTTGTTCAGACTGACTTATCAGTGTTTCCTGAAGTTGCCATTTCCAATAATTTGAATCTAGTTTTATTTCTTTTTCTTCATCTTCTGTCAACTTCAAGTCAGTATATTTTGAAATTTCATTAAAACGTTCTCCTGTCTTTAATTCGATTACATCATCTGTTTTTTCCATTTTTGTAAATTCAGATTCTTTTTGAATATAAAATTCCGAATTGTATTTTTTATTTGTGTAAGGGTCAGTACAATAATCATTACGAATTCCAAAATTAATTATTGTATAATATTTACCTCCCACCTCATCAAACGACTTAATAAAACCTGAGTATCCGTCAATATTTTTCCAGTCAGGATTATGAATATAAGTCCATATTTCCGCATTAGGATACATGCTGAGAAGAAGTGGATATTCATATGATTTAAGTTTAAAAATGACATGATCAATATCTTTTAATGGATGTTTTTTTAACTTTTAATCGTAGAAAGAAATATTCATCCCTTTAGGAATATAAATTTGTTGTCCCACAATATTCTGCAATGCATTCAACTTATCATCACAATTAATACATTTTTTTATATAACTCGACTGAATTAGATTAAGGCTATCATAGGGATAATCAATTAGCACTAACTCTTTTTTTACTTTTTCTTCATTAAAATGTTCATCAACAATCGAAATCTGTGCATTAAGAGAAAATATCAAACTACAAAGAGTTACTAAATAAACTATTCTTTTCATTGCTTAATTAGTTTAAAAGATTTATTTGGACTTTATTATTTGTTTAATTCATATCGCATTTATGGAAATGATAGAGGTTCAACTTGCTAATATACATATTTGTCCTCTGTCTCATTTCTAATTAGAACAAATGTAGATTGCGTTATTTCTTTCACACTTACTGGTAACGACTGAGGCTATGGGCATCCTGCGGTTTGCGGGAGCTTCACTGTCGCAAAGCGAAACAGTGAATGCGGGAGTAAATTATATAAACGACTACAATACAGCAAATTAACAAGGGTACATTAGGCTCTCGTTCATTTTTTTTCTATTTGTCGTCTTGGCATTCAAATATGTTGATTACCAAAAACATTAATTAATTTCTAAACTATCAAACAACTCATTTAAATCTGGAAGTACAACTTCTTCTCTTTCTCGTTCTTCTACCATATGTAAATCTTGAATCGTTGTTAGTATGCCATCTTTGTATTTGTATGCACCTGTTAGATCTCTTACATTGTTATTTGCACTATAACTCTCTCCAACACGGTAACTTTTTTCTCCAATTAAATAATATACTAATGTGTAGTTTTTTTCTTTTAAATATTCATCTAAAGCTTTTTGTTTTATATACAATCCCTCTTTGCCATCATTAGTATTTCTATTATAAATAGCTATAAGCTCACCATCTTTATTGCAAACTTGACCTCTCTGGTCTCTCAATTTGAGATTTAGAATCGTCATTATTTCATGATTTGGTAACAAAGTAGTTCCAGAATAGGCTTCATCTGTTCCATTCGAATTCTCTTGTAATTGTGCCTCTGTTGTAACAACTACTTCGCATGGACAACCGTACCCAGGATTTTCTTGATTATTTATGTTCATTGATTTATATTGAGTTGACCAAACATATTCATAAAGTATAAAATCAATATTGTCATGCCATTCTGGCATCCATCTTCCATAAAAATTTTGATTTTTCGCCCATATATCAAACTCTTCAATAGATACGTTAGATACAAACACAGAGTCATATCTTAAAAAAAATTCTTTTGTTATATTATCTTGTTTTGTTGTATATGTATCCATCGTAGATAATAAAATCCATTTTTCATTATTCTTATCAGTTTGTTCAAAGTGTAATAATTGAGGTAATTCCTCTATTGAATTCAACCAGTCATGTTCATTTCCCATAGTAATTTTAGGTTTGATAAATTCGTCAAAGAGATATAAATCAGATGATGATTCAAGGTCTTTTATTGGTAATGTTGGATCAAAAAAAGAATGATAACTCGTCAACCAAGGGTAGTTAATTTCGTAAATCTTATTATTAGCCCATCTATGGTTTAATTTATAGTTGTCTAGTATTCTTGCAACAACACTATATAGAGCTAGCCATTGGTATTTTTTGCCTATTCTTTCTGTATTGTTTTTATGTCTATTATAAGAATTACCTCGATTATCTAACCTACCTAAATCATCATTCCAACCCATTTTTTGAATTTCTATGAGAATCATTTTTTGGATTTCAGCTAATTCAAAAAAAGTTGGTTTGCGCATCAATATATCGGAAATTTTATTTTTTGTAAATTGATTACTATATTTATTTGAATTTGTACCAATCTCATATCTTGCAAAATCTGAAAATTCGTATACTGATTGGTATATATCATTAGAGCCTTTTGAACTACCTAATAAATTCAAATAATCTAACTCTTTTGGTAATTCAATATCATTATCAAAAGGTGGTAAGCAATTGTCAAACAGTCCTTTTTGAATACCTAAATACTTAGCTTTATCTAGTATTTTTAATGTCCATTCTCTCAATAAAATATTACAAGGAGGCTTCTTGTCTTTATAAATCCGGTTATAAACCTCCAATGCAATTCCTTCAATAAAAGTATCTTCTTCTGACACTATTACCACTCCATAAATAGCACAATACAATCTTTCTAATACATAAAGATCATTAACTCCTTCGAATGCATTTAGTAATTTAGGTATAAGCGTAGTTTTGTTTTTTAAAATATAAAAAAGTATTCTAGTAACCCTATCTCGAACAATTGGATGTGAGGAAGTTAAAAGCCAAGACAGAAAAACTACATAATGAAAACAATCTTCATCATTTTTTTTTGAAATAATATCTTTTGCAATTTCGGTAGAATAATGTTGACTCAACTCTCCGTTTACATACAATTCATTTATTGCTGTTGTCCATACTATATCTCTTTTTGTAAGTTCCATCTTAAGCAAAACATCATGAATATGCATAACTATTTCCCTTTCATTTTGTGAATAACTGAAAAAGTTAAAAACATATTTCGCTCCATAATCTTTCTCAAGATATTCATTAATAAGTTTTCTAATATATGAAGTTTCTTGAAGTTTCTTGCGCAATGGAATGCTTGCGATAAAACAATCAACAAATACTTTGATATTTGTCAACTTAAGATCCTCAATTAATTCACTGCCGTTAATTTCTTGCCAAACTACATTTAAGGCAACTATGTAGTTGATGATTTTTGATTCGCCTTCGCTTTCGGTGATTATTTTTTTTAATCTATCTGACAATACTCCTTTTTGAGTCCGACTTTCAATTGTTGAAATTGCTTTTAGAAAATCACCTAAACGTTCATAAGCGAACGAAAGTGTATCAATATAATTATCTGATTCATAATCCCAACTTAGATTTTCTAATAAAAGATTTTCTTCTATAGTGGCGTTCAGTAATGATTTTGACCAAACTCTGTATGGACTTAAACGATCAGATATTTTTCGAGCTTGTTGTCTTTCAATATCTTGACAAAGTATATCGTTCACAGAATATTTTGCAATTGCCTTTAAATAGGTAATCCCTAAGCGCTTTTTCTCATCTTCATCAATTTTATCTGCAATATCAAATTCTTTTCGTTGTACATAAGCTCTAAAAAGTTTGGAATACGTATTAAGCTCTTTTCGTTGATAATAAGATAAGTTTGAATAAGTTTCACAAAATATTTTCAGAAAGAGTCCATTCTTGAATTCATAATGATTTAAATGACCCTCATTAGAATCAATTTGGTAATGGTTAAAATAGGCTTTTATTGCTTTCTCAATATTTTCGAATCCTTCAATCGTATAGAATTCAGGTTCATCAGGATAAATTTTATTTTCAAATGGAGTCCTAACAGTGGTGATTAATACTAGTCCATTATATTTTAAGAACTCTACTTCAAGTTGAGTGATTCTAGCTTTCCAGTAATTATCACCTGCACCTTCGTTTAATGCATCAATGATGAAAATATATCTTTTATTCTCACTATTGGCTTGTTGATTTAGACGATCAAGATAATTTTTATCCTCAAAATCAAATATTCTTTGTATTTGAGTTAATGGATCTTCTATTTTGTTAAATTGCGTGCCGAGGCACAAATAGATATTCGTATTATTTATTAACGTTTCTGCAATATTACACATCAAATGTGTTTTCCCAGTACCAGCTAAACCTTTAATTATTAGTCTATTTTTAAGTTCAAAATTATTTGCTTGAATAAATCTTAAATTCTCCCTGAATTGCTTTATTTCTTGAATTTCTTTATTTGTAAATTCAATTTTTTGATCATTTGAATTTAAAACATCATCATTATTGTTGATACTCCAGTAAAATGAAAACAAATCAAAATTATCTGTTAAAAATTGAGTTTCTAAATTGATGTTATCTTGAAGCTTGACATCTTTCTTTCTAATAAATTCTTTAATTTTATGATCCGTGTTTTTTATATATTCAATTAAGTCATTATTTTTTTGCAAATTCCATAGCTGCTCAATTTTTGATTCTAATAATCGATTCGGTTGATGTAACTCTCTCTCAAATCTTTGCCCAGCCAACTTAATTGCTTTTTCTAACAATAATCTGTTAGCTCTTTTACTATATGAATCTTCTAAAAAATCAGGAGCATTTTCTAAAACATTAATACCTAAATCTTTTAGTTTCTCATATATTAATTTCACAGATACAAAACCAATGCACCCATCTAACTTTTTTACGACAATACCTAAAACTTTATCTTCTGCTGCATAAACTGGTGAGCCTGAGAATCCATTGAATATTGATGGTTGATATGTATCTGTAATAATTGCAGTTGAATCAAAATCAGATTGGTTTTGACTGAAATAATCTTGAATTTGTATGTCTAAACTGATTCCAGTTGATTGACCTATTAGTGTATTTGAATATCCAAAAAAATGAAATCTATACCCTTTTTCAATTGGCATATTTACCAACTCTAAATAGTCTGGAGATTTGTATTCGAAAGTTTCAATTAATGCAAAATCAACATTCTCTATTTGTTCAATTATTGAACATTTGACAACATTATTTTCTGTTTGAATTGTTATTTCATCCTCGTTGACTAAATTAGAAATAATATTATGTCTTGCTGTAAGAAGCTGATTTTCTGAAATAAAAAATGCAGTACCCCTATCAGATCCACATGCTAATTTTACTATTGATTTGTGTATTTCGTTCATAATTATTCCCAATCAAATTCAATAAAAGTGTTAATCGAAATAGTGAAATTTAATTCCTGTTGAATATTAATATTGCGATTAAAGTTTCTAATCACTTCATTCTCATTATTAAAGATTAAATTTCTAACGGCAATTCCTTCAGGTAAGCTCCTATTGATAATTTTTGAGATACAAATTTCATCTGGTCTTTTTTCACTTCTTCCACAAAAAATAAAGTTCATACTATCAATTTCTTTAAGTAATTCACTTGAAATATTTCGTTTACTACCATGATGAGATACTTTTATTGCATCAAAATATAGTACTTTTTCTGCTAGCCCTTTTTCTAGTTTATATTCTCTGATTTGTTCCAATATAACATCTGGGGCTGAGTCACCTAAAAACAAAATACTGTGATTATTTATTGACCAAATAAAAGCAATGGAGCTTCTATTTGTTTCAGTATTATCAATAGGAGAAATTTCTCTGGAATAAGCTTGAATTAATTGTTTATTTAAAAGTAATTTAGTGCTAATTGAAAACTCATTATCAGGTAATTCATTTGTGTTGTCATCTATTGTTCTCAATAATAATTCATAAATCTCATTATTTTTTTCAAACGATGTAGTTTCTGCTTTACCATAAAGTTTTTTACAAAACTCAACTTTAAATACCTTTTCTAATTGCTCTAATTCAATCGTTGTAGGAGATAATAATCTTATATTCCCCCACTTTCCTAAATCGTATTCTTTCTTTTCATTCAATGAAATACTCAGTGTATTCCAAACTTTTAGCCACTCAGAATTATTTGCTAATATGTTTGATAAGCTGAGTGCATTCTCCGCAGATATATCATGCTCAATAAGGTGATTTGTTGAATTAAGATGTTGATACAACTCTTCAATTTTTTTTCTTTGAAAATCAGTTAGCTGAATTTCTTCACCCTTAGGTAAGTGTCGATAACAATTAAACCAAATATCATTTATTTTCAAGTCGGGTAAAGCCTTTAATAATTCAATTACTCCTATTATATGGTCATTGTCAAAATGGGTAATAATAAGTTTGTCTATATGTTTGATTTTGTAGTCAACCTCAAATAGTTTCTTAATAGAAGAATTATATTTTCCACAATCTATCAGCATTTTATAAGTGTCATCTTCACTATTAAGATATAACAGCAAACAATCTCCAATACCCACATTTTCAAAGTGTAAATATATTTTCATCTTATTTGCTTCTTTTGTACAGTTAATCTATTTTCTTTTTTTTTTTGAATGGAGCCTAACGACCGAGGTTCTGAGTATTGGCGGTTTGCGGGAGTATTCGCTGTCGTGGAACGACAAAGTGAATGCAGGAGCAACACCTGCGGAATGCACGTCAGCAAGCCAATGTCTCATAGAGCGTGTGTTATGGGCTAGGCTTTTGTTTTATTTCTTTTTTTGACCATGGAACAAGTTGTTTAGAGTTAGAAGTGAAAAGTCCTCTAATACATCTGTTATAGTATATATTA
>Ga0302213_1000376_pt1 | contig 26160 bp, 33 predicted proteins | sample II_Fen_N1_2_FD_194583 | JGI IMG/M metagenome (GOLD analysis project Ga0302213, IMG submission 194583) | Peat permafrost microbial communities from Stordalen Mire near Abisko, Sweden - II_Fen_N1_1 | ecosystem: Environmental > Terrestrial > Soil > Wetlands > Permafrost | place: Sweden: Abisko...
CTTTACGGGGGTCACCACGGTCGGTGCCAGTCACGAGCGTACCGTCACTGGCGGTGGCGCTGCCAGCGTCAAACTTCAGCAATTCCACGCCGTCAACACGCTGCTGAGCAACCTCAAAACGTCCTTCAGTGGCACCTACCATGCGTTTGACTTTGACAAGTACGGCCAGCGCTATCTCGCAGAGGTTCAATACCGCTTCAATCGCCGTTTTGACCTGTCTGCCATTTTGGCGCGACTGACACGGGCGGCGGCGCTGACTGCGCCTCATCCAGAACGCCTCATCCGGGCGGCTGAAGTTGGGGGCTAATCAGCATGGTTTTAATAAATATGCCGCGCCGACGTGGCGCATTGAAATCCTGGCTCCAGATCGACTTTCAGATAGTGCGAGCCTAGAAGCGGGTTGTAGTAGAACGGGGGAATGTCCACAAAGCCCAACTCGGCATAGAGCGCACGGGCTGACTCCATGTCATTCAGTGTGTCGAGCAGGACGTTGTGATAACCCGCCATGCGCGCCGCGTCGAGAATGGCCTCGGCCAACTGGCGGCCTAGGCCGAAGCGGCGAAAGGCTTTGCGCACATACAGGCGCTTCATTTCGGCGGCGTTGGGGTAGTCCACCGAATCGAGGCCGCGCAGTGCGCAGCAGCCGGCCACTTCTCCGTCCACCAGCGCCAGCAGCAGCGCGCCAGTGGGTTGGCTGTATTCGCCTGGCAAATTGGCCAACTCAGTCTCGAAATTTTGAAAGCCAAGATCAATGCCAAGTTGCGCTGCATACTCGGCCAATATCTGGCGGGTCGCTGCCAACTCCTCGGGGGAGTCGGGGGTAATGAATTGGATAGAGGTGCGTTGCACGGGGTCGGCCATGAGAAAACGCTGGCCAGTTTAACGTGCTTTGTGCAAGGGCGTGAGGCGGGTTTTCCAGCAGCCGCAAGGCTTTTCAGCTTTCAGCCAGCAGTTTTTCAATCAACTGGTGCAGCGCGGTGAAATCGGGCTCGCCGACGAACTGTTTGACGATCTGGCCGTGCTTGTTGACCAGGAAGGTCGTCGGCGTGAGCTGCACATCGCCCCAAGCCTTGGCTGCTGCACCGGTGTTGTCAATAGCCACCGGGAAGGGCAACTGGCGCGTCTGGGCGTAATTGACAACGTAGTTCGGCGGGTCGTAGCTCATGGCGACGGCCAGCGTGTCATAGCCTTGGGCCTTGTATTTTTGGTGGGTGGCCACGAGTTTGGGCATTTCGGCCACGCAGGTCACGCAGCTGGTGGCCCAGAAGTTGACGAGCGTGACCTTGCCCTTGAGGTCGGCGGTCGTTTTTTTGCTGCCGTCGAGCAGCACGAAGGTCGATTCGGGCGCTGACTGCGCGTCGCTGCAACCCGACAAAAACACTGCGGCTCCCAGCACCAGCGCGCCCGTTAGCACCATGCGGCATACTGCCACAGGAGTAATTTGTATCATTTGAAAGGCCTTTGTCATGCAACGTCGAAATTTTAACCAAGCCGGTGCGAACGCACTGGGCCTGCTGATCGCAGCCGTTTACGGCCAAGCTCACGCGCTTTCGCTGGGCGACCTGAGCGGGATCAGCAACACCGAAGCCAGCAGTGGCTTGAAAACCGCGCTGGAAAAAGGCGCTGTGGCGGCTGTGTCAATGCTGGGCAAGCCCGATGGATTCTTGAGCAATCCGAAAGTTCACATCCCGCTGCCGGGTTACCTAGAAGATGCCTCAAAACTACTGAGGACTTTTGGCCAGGGCCGGCGCATTGACGAGCTGGTCACTTCGATCAACCGGGCTGCTGAAGCTGCAGTGCCTATGGGGCAGGACTTGCTGGTCGGCGCCGTCAAGGCTATGAATGTCAACGACGCCAAGAGCATTCTGACCGGCGGCGACAACTCGGTGACAAAGTTTTTTGTGGACAAGACGCGCGCTCCGCTGGGCATGAAATTTCTGCCTGTGGTGACTCAGGCGACAGAAAAAGTCGGGCTGGTCCAGCAGTACAACGAATTTGCTGGCAAAGCCGCCAGTTTTGGGCTGGTCAAAAAGGAAGATGCCAACATCCAGCAGTACGTGACCGGCAAGACCCTCGATGGGCTGTTCCTGATGATTGGCGAGGAAGAAAAGAAAATTCGCCAGGATCCGGTCGGCACCGGCAGCGCGATTTTGCAGAAGGTGTTTGGCGCGCTGAAATAAGAACTATGTGCGCCTAAAACGGATGAGCTTGCAACCATTCGTTATTGGACGAGGGGCGGTTGGACTGTTAGGCTTGTGGTTTTTGCTTGGAAAGAAGAACCATGAGAATCGAGACCCTTGCCGTTCACGGCGGCTACACGCCCGACCCGACCACCAAAGCCGTGGCGGTGCCGATTTACCAGACCGTCGCCTACGCCTTTGACAGCACCCAGCACGGTGCCGATCTGTTCGACTTGAAGGTGCCGGGCAACATCTACAGCCGCATCATGAACCCGACCAACGCGGTGCTCGAAGCGCGTCTGGCGGCGCTGGAAGGCGGCATTGGCGCTCTAGCCGTGGCCTCGGGCATGGCGGCGATTTCCTACGCCATCCAGACGATTGCCGAGGCGGGCGACAACATCGTTTCCAGCTCCACGCTGTACGGCGGCACCTACAACCTGCTGGCCCACACCTTCCCGCAAATGGGCATTGAAGTGCGCTTTGCCGACCCGCGCGACCCGGCCTCGTTTGCCGCGCTGATCGACGAGCGCACCAAGGCGGTGTTTTGTGAGTCCGTCGGCAATCCGCTGGGCAACGTCACCGACATCGCCGCGCTGGCTGCCGTCGCCCATGCGGGCGGCGTGCCGCTGATTGTGGACAACACCGTCTCCACGCCGTACCTGTGCCGCCCGTTCGAGCACGGCGCCGACATCGTCGTGCATTCGCTGACCAAATACCTGGGCGGCCACGGCACGACGCTGGGCGGTGTGATCGTTGATAGCGGCAAGTTCCCCTGGGCCGAGCACAAGGTGCGTTTTAAACGCCTGAACGAGCCGGACGTGAGCTACCACGGCGTGGTTTATACCGAGGCGCTAGGCGCGGCGGCCTACATCGGACGCGCCCGCGTGGTGCCGCTGCGCAACATGGGCGCGGCCCTGAGCGCGATGGCCGCTTTCCAGATTTTGCAGGGCATCGAAACCTTGGCGCTGCGCATGGACCGCATCTGCGACAACGCGCTGGCCATCGCGCAGTTCTTGGTCGATCATCCCAAAGTGGCCTGGGTCAATTACGCCGGCCTGCCCGAGCACCGCGACCACGCGCTGGCGCAACAATACATGGGCGGCAAGGCGTCGGGCATCATCAGCTTTGGGCTCAAATCGGACGACGGCATTGCGGCGGGTTCACGCTTTCAGGATGCGCTGCAATTGTTCACGCGCCTGGTCAACATCGGCGACGCCAAATCGCTGGCCTGCCATCCGGCTTCCACCACGCACCGCCAGTTGAATCCGGCGGAACTGGCCAAGGCGGGCGTGAGTGCTGACATGGTGCGCCTGTCGGTAGGCATCGAGCACATCGACGACTTGCGCTCGGACTTGGCGCAGGCGCTGGCAGCCGTGTAAATAAGTCGTTCCGCATCGTTGTTGTTGTGCAACAAATGTGGGTTGGCATGGCGTCTGAAAGTTTGATTTGCCGCAAGCTTGTGGTCGGAAATGTGACAAGCTGAGAAGGGTTTGTGTCAAATCAATCATCTATACGTGTGCCACATCGTCCAATGAGGATCGGGAATTTTCCCGATGCCTAGAATTTTTATTCATTGCACATCATGAAAAAACAAATCATCATCGCAGCTGTTTTATCGACTCTCCTGTCCGGCGCCTCATTTGCCCAGCAGGCCACTGAAGGTCCGTGGATGGTTCGCGCCCGCGCCGTTCGTCTGGACAGCGCCAATGGTGACAGCACAGGCTTGGGGCTGTCGGTGAACAACAAGTTCATTCCTGAGGTCGATGTCAGCTATTTCTTCAACAAGAACATGGCGGTTGAGTTGGTGTTGACGGTTCCGCAGAAACACACGCTGCATTCCAACACTCTGAATGCCGATATTGGCACACTCAAGCACCTGCCGCCTACGCTGCTGGCCCAGTACCACTTTGATGCCAACGGCTTTAAGCCCTATGTTGGCGCGGGTATCAACTACACCCATTTCAGCTCGGTAAATGTCCCAGGCGCGGATGTTGATCGCAATAGTTGGGGCCCTGCGCTGCAAGTCGGTGTCGATATTCCGCTGAGTGGCAATATGTACCTCAACTTTGACCTAAAGAAGGTCTATATCCGCACGGATGTGTCTGTTGCTGGTGTGAACCAAGGCACCTTCAAGATTGATCCTGTGCTCGCAGGTGTCGGCCTGGGCTGGCGTTTCTAAATTTGGCTTGCCTGAAGTGCAGGCTGTGTCCGCTGTGCTGGTCCTGATTGTTAAAGGACCATGCATACCCTGATGATCTACGCGAAGATGACATCCGGGAATTAGTTTTATCGCGCTTTGTAAGTCCTCATCAATTCTAGATGTGAAACTGTGGACATAAAAATATGTCATGATGACTTGGCATGAAAGCTGCGTTGCTTACTTTGTAAGCAAAATAATGAAATTTTTGTGCGACAACTTACACTTGTTGCAAATAGCTGCAGTTTCAGGCTTACTGGTGCGAATGAAAACAGTCAAAAAACCCACAAGGGAAATATGCAAACTCTCGCTAACAAGTCGTCCTTTCTGGAACAAAACCTGCAGTTGAGCCTGTTGCAGTTGACCTCTTGGCCTGGCTTGTCCGATCTGCTGCAGGATACGGCCCCGAATCTGACCCGCATCTGCGCTCTTTTAGCCCGAAAACCATCGGTTGGCATGCTGATTCCTGCCATGTTGGATATGCAGCCTCAAGTGGCTTACGCACTGCTGGAAAACTTGTATGCGAAGGGGCATATCAGCCCTGTTGGCACCGTGTTGACGTCTGAACAGGCTGCTTTGCCAAAAGCCGAGCCCGTGTCAAGCCCCGAACTTCCAGCGGCAACGGCCACGTTTTTGGGTAAGGTTTGGTCGCGTTTGATGGATAGAAAGTAGGTCGCTCATGGAATGGGGCGTTTTATTCATGGGGCCTGTGGGGGCCGGAAAGACCCAAGCGATTCAAAGCATTTCGGACATTGATGTCGTTTCTACCGACGTAGAGGCTACCGATAAAACCCGCAATCTCAAGACGCACACAACGGTGTCTATGGATGTGGGGGTTTTGCATTTGTCGGGCAACGACAAGCTGCGACTGTATGGCGCACCCGGCCAGGATCGCTTTGACTTCATGTGGGACATTTTGCTGCAGCAGGCCAAAGGGGTGGCCTTGATCCTGAATCACGCCAGCCCCAATGCGCTAGGCGAACTGGAGCACTACCTGCAAGCCATCAGCGAGCGCGTTCCAGGCAATCGCCTGCCCTTGGCGATAGGGGTGACGCATCTTGACGAGAATCCCGAAGTGTCTCTGAGCCTTTATGAAAATTACCTGCGGAAGAACAAAGTTGTCTTTTGCGGCGTAACGCCGCCAGTGATTGAGCTCGATGCGCGTGTTGCCAGTCATGTCCGCAGCCTGTTGCTGGTGATGGTGGCACAGTTCGAGATGGCGGCACGCTTTCCTGCCATTTCCTCTCCGCTGACGGCGACCGCTGCCCGGTGACGCCGGTTCTGGAACTGGAGGGATTTGGCGTCGCTTTTGCTGCACGTACCATCCTGCTTGATGTGAGTTTGTCCATTCCGGCGCAGGGTTGCACGGTGCTGCTCGGCCCCTCGGGCACAGGAAAGTCAACCCTGATACGCACGCTGGCTGGCTTGAACGACGCTAACTCCTCCATGCACAACTGGGGACGGGCTATTTACAGGGGGATGCCTTTGTGTCCTGCGCGCAGGCCCGCTATCGTGACGCAAAAAGCGTATCTGCTCATGGCCACGGTTCAGGACAACATGATCGCCAAATTGCCGCAGCGTTCTAGCCTGACGCGGGTGTCGCAGATTGAGCATGTGCGCGATTTTCTGTTGAAAAACGGACAGGATGTGTTGGCGGACAAGCTGACCATCCCGGTGATTGATCTGCCGCAGCACGAGCAGCGCATTATTGCCATTCTCAGGCAGGCGCTGCCAGAGCCAGCCTTGCTGATGGTTGATGAGCCGACCGTCAAAATGTCGCCTGAAGGCGCGCAGGCCGTTTTGCTCACGCTGGAAATTTTGGCCAGAAGCCGGGCGGTGCTGATGGTGTCCCACCATCTGGCCCAAACGCGCCAGATTGCTAGCAAGGTGATCCTGCTTGCCGATGGCATCGTTCAGGAAAGCGCGGCAAAAGATGATTTCTTTTTGTGCCCGCAGAGCACCGCAGCGCAACACTATGTGCGTACCGGCTCCTGCCCTGAGTTAGGCATAAACAGGCAGGCGACAGAGAGCGATGCCGATGAAGCCTTATCGGTTGGCAGCGAGCCACTTGCGAGGCTGCCATGCGAAGAAGCCAAGGTGCCGCCACAGGCAGTGGCTGTGACGCAGGCCACGGCTGGACCTGCCCCCGTTCTAGAGGCGTGGCAGCGGCAGCAGCATTTGCAGCCCAGTCTGGCCGCCAAAAGTGCATTTTGCGGGCCACGCGGTTTTGTCTGGCTGATTGGTGGCAAGGTGGCGGGAACGCCTTTCCCGGGCCTCCTGCGCAGCGTGCATCAGGATCTGCAAGCCTTGCGTAACGCGGGTATTACGCGCCTTATTTCACTCACTGAAACGCCTTTTGATGCCGCACTGGCAGCGAACTACGACATTCAATGCACGGCTGTTCCGATGCCTGACATGCAGGCTCCTTCGCTGGAAGATGCCTGGTTTTTGTGCCATGAAATGGACCGCTACCTGGAAAACGGAGAAACGGTGGCGGTTCATTGCAAGGCTGGCCTTGGGCGCACTGGAACGGTGTTAGGCCTCTACTGGATCTGGCTCCAAGCAGGACAGGTCAGCGGCGCGGCCGCGATGAAATACGTCAGGCAGCAGGAGGCGGGCATGATTCAGTCGTTGGAGCAGGAAAATTTTCTGAAAAGTTTTGCCGGGGTGGTCGCTCAGCTTTCAGCAGGCACAATGGGTCCGGTTCCTTCTCTGGAACTTGATGCAGATTTTTAAAGTAACCCCGCCAAAGAAAGTTTCCTATGAGTACTCTTGATACTGCGTTGCAAAAAGCCGTTACCAGCATCCCCGAATGTGTCGCTGCTGGCTATGTGGACCTGTCTTCCGGCATGATCCTGAGCATGAAAACGGTCGATTCACATCCTGGCGAAGTGTTTGACCTGCTGGCCGCTGCAACGGCTGACCTGTTCCAGGGGCCCAATGTTTCGGCAATTGAAGCCATCTTTCGCAAAGCCCGTGGCCTGCCCGAGAACAATGACGATCACTACTTTCAGGAAATCATCGTCAACAGCAACAACCTGATTCACATTTTCCTGCGCGGCAAACGCCAGCAGCAGGTGGCCTGCTTTGTCTGCCGCAAGGGCGCCAATCTGGGCATGGTTCTGACCAAGTCGCGCATGGCGATGCCGGAGATCGAAGCAGCTCTGTGAGCTTGAGGCCAGGCCGCCATTCAGGCGGCGTCTGCGCCTTTATAACTGAATGGGTTTTATGAATTTCGAGAATCCTGGGAAAACTCCTGCCGACATCCTTGCCAGCAAAACCCGTGCTGTTTTGCGTGGTTTGTGTGCGGCATCGGACAAGGTGGAAGCGACTGCGCTGGTCTCCCATGACGGGCTGATCATCGCCTCCGTCATGTCCGAGGAGGTGGATGCAGACCGTTTTGGCGCCATGTGCGCTTCCTTGTTGGCGTTGGCCAATCGCGCCGCCAAGGAGGTCAGTCGGGGTGACCTGCGTCAGATCATCCTTGATGGCAGTCTGGGACCCATGCTGCTGACCCGGGCCGGTGAGGCTGGCGTTCTGGCAGTGGCGGCCAGCCCGGCGGCCAAACTGGGCCAGCTGATCCTAGATACCCGCAATACAGCGCGGGCCTTGTCCGACCTGGTCGCGCCGCCGAAAGCTTGAAATGGGCCTGACTCTGCGCTATGGCGACCGGGCCGTTACACCCTTGCCGGGTGAAACGGTGCTGAACACCTTGCTGCGGGCGGGCATTGATGTGCCGTTTTCCTGCAAGGCCGGGGCTTGTCACACCTGCCTGTCTTTATGCACAGAGGGCGATGTTCCCGAGAAAGCCCAGCGCGGACTGGCCGCCCACCTGCTGGAAAAACGCTATTTTCTTCCCTGCAAATGCAAGGCTGTGAGCGACATGAGGATCGCACCCGCGCTGGAGTCCGACCTGGTCGATCCGGCGGTGTGTGACGAGGCTGCCGCTTGCGCTTCTGTCTCTGCTGAATCGCCTTACCCAGCCGCCGACCCCGAACTCTGGGCGGCGCTCGAAGACGGCAAGACCGTGCGCCGCGTGCTGGAAGATTTTTATGCTCGGGTGTATGCCGACCCCTTGCTGAGTCCTTTTTTTGGGCGCGTCACCCAAGACCGGGTCATCGACAAGCAGTATTCGTTCATGAAGCAGTGCGTGACCGGAGAAAAAGTCTATTTTGGCGACCGCCCGCGCAACGCGCACCACTGGATGATCATTTCGGAGGCTCTGTTTGGCCACCGCCAAGCACTGATGCTGCAAGCTTTGCAGGCGCAGCGCCTGAGCCCTGAGCAGATCAGTCGCTGGGTGCGCATCGAGGAGCACTTTCGCCCCGACATGGTCAAGGCCGAAATCTGGCCGCGCCGGGTCGGCGAGGAAGAAATTTTCATAGAGGGTTTTGCCAGCGAAACCCTGATGGACGCTACTGTTTGCGACCATTGCGGCGCTGAAATTGCCGCCGGTACCACCGTGGCTTACCATCGGCGGCTTGGGCAGGTCAGTTGCCGTGTTTGCGCCAGCGGCATGCCGCACACTTGACGTGCTTGATGGCCGATACAGGGGAAACCTTGTGATGTTTTCCGGGGTACGGCATCGCCGAAGATGGATTTTCACTCGCTTAAACGCTGATAATTGATCGCAATGAACAGCATTTTTATCATCGCCCATGCACCTTTAGCCTCCGCTTTCCGAGCAGGCGCGCTGCATGTGTTTCCCGAGCAGGCTGGCGATGTGGCCGCGCTTGATGTGCAGCCCAATATGCCGCCCGAAGAAACCTTGGCCCAGGCGCGCATCATGCTGGAGCAGCTGGGCAGCTCCCCGGCGCTGATCCTGACCGACATCTTTGGCGCCACGCCCTGCAATGTGGCGCAAAAACTGGTCGATGGCATCAGCGTCAAGCTGGTCACCGGCCTGAACCTGCCGATGCTGCTGCGCGCCGTCTCCTACCGCAATGAGCCGCTCGATGCCCTGGTGGCGCGGGCGCTGGTCGGCGCCACCCAGGGCGTGATGCAAGTCGCCATCACCGCACCGCAAAATCAAGTCCGTAAAAATCATGATCAAGACGCACACCAGCATCAGCAATAAACTCGGCCTGCACGCCAGAGCCTCGGCCAAATTCACCAAGCTCGCGGGCAGCTTTTCCAGCGAAGTCTGGATGAGCAAGGGCGAGCGCCGGGTCAACGCCAAAAGCATCATGGGCGTGATGATGCTGGCCGCCGGGCTGGGCAGCAGCGTCGAAATCGAAACCAGCGGGCCGGACGAGCAGGCCGCAATGGCGGCCTTGCTGGCCCTCGTGGCGGACAAGTTCGGCGAAGGGGAATGAGGCAAATTGCATGACTTTTTCAGTCCACGGCTTGGTAGTTTCACGCGGGGTGGCGATTGGCCGCGCGGTGCTGGTGGCGTCCAGCCGGGCCGATGTCGGCCAGTACTTTATCGAGCCTGAAACAACGCAGGCGGAGATCGAGCGGGTGCGCGTTTCCCGCAATGCCGTGATGGAGGAAATCACCCGCCTGCAAAACGAACTGCCGACGGACGCGCCGCATGAAATCGCCGCCTTGCTCGATGTGCATCTGATGCTGCTGCAGGACGAGCAGCTGATTGGCGGCGTCAAGCACTGGATCAATGACCGGCATTACAACGCCGAGTGGGCCTTAATTACCCAGTATGAGCTGATTGCGCGCCAGTTCGACGAGATGGAAGACGAGTACCTGCGCGAGCGCAAGGCCGATCTGGAGCAGGTGGTCGAGCGCATCCTGCGCCACATGAAGGGCGGGGCTTCGCCGCTGCAGCATCCGGGCGGGCGCGCTGGCAGCAGCCGCAAGCAGTCGCAGGATCTGCTGCTTGACGACACGCTGGATGTGCCGCTGGTGCTGGTGGCGCACGACATTTCACCCGCCGACATGCTGCAGTTCAAGCAGAGCTTGTTTGCCGGTTTTGCCACCGATGTCGGCGGCAAAACCTCGCACACGGCGATTGTGGCGCGCAGCATGGACATTCCGGCGGTGGTCGGGGCGCGCAGCGCCAGCCAGCTGATCAAGCAGGACGACTGGGTCATCATCGACGGCGAAGCGGGCGTCTTGATCGTCGATCCCTCGCCGATCATCTTGGCTGAGTACGGCTTCAAGCAGCGCCAAGGCGAGCTGGAGCGCCAGCGGTTGAATCGGCTCAGGAACACGCCTTCGCTGACGCTGGACTGTCAGCGCGTTGAGTTGCTGGCCAATATTGAACTGCCTGAGGACACGCTGGGCGCGGTGCAGGCGGGCGCCGTGGGCGTGGGGCTGTTCCGCAGCGAATTCCTGTTCATGGGCCGCGAGGGCAAGCTGCCCGACGAAAACGAGCAGTACCAAGCTTACCGCAAGGCCATCGACGGCATGCAGGGCATGCCGGTGACGATACGCACGGTCGATATCGGCTCGGACAAGCCGCTGGACCGGTTTTCTGGCAAGGCCCAGGACAGTCACCTGAATCCGGCGCTGGGGCTGCGTGCCATCCGCTGGAGCTTGGCCGACCCGCCGATGTTTTTAACGCAGCTGCGCGCCATTTTGCGGGCCGCTTGTTATGGCCGGGTTAATTTGCTGGTGCCGATGCTCGCCCATGCCAGCGAAATTCGTCAGACGCTGGCGATGATTGCCCTGGCCCGCGAGCAGTTGGACAAGCATTGCATTCCCTACGGCCCGGTGCGGCTGGGCGCAATGATTGAGGTGCCAGCGGCTGCGCTCACAGTGCCGCTGTTTTTGAAGCATTTTGAGTTCCTGTCGATTGGCACCAACGATTTGATCCAGTACACGCTGGCCATTGACCGGGCCGATGAGGCGGTGGCACATCTGTACGACCCCTGCCATCCGGCGGTGCTGCGTCTGATTGCCAGCACGATTGCCCAGTGTCAGGCCCAGGGAAAAGGCGTCACCGTGTGCGGTGAAATGGCCGGCGATGTCGGCATGACACGGCTGCTGCTGGGGTTGGGGTTGCGCAGTTTTTCGATGCACCCGTCGCAGATTCTCGCGGTCAAGCAGCAAATTTTGCGCGCCGACACCGCCAAACTCAAGCTGTGGACGCAAGAGGTGCTCGACAGCGATGAGCCCGGTCTGCTGCTGTAAGGTGTCTGTGACAAAGGTCACTGCGGATGGGGCGGCGCGTATTTATGCTGACAGCCTTGAAGTCGTTGACCCGTACAGACAGGAATATTCCCATGAGCACGTTTGACCACACAGGCTTGATGCAAAGCCTGAATGAAGGTCTGTCGCCTTTTCGCAAAGTCCAGCCTGAAGCGATGGCCGGTTTTGGACAACTGGCCCGCGCGGCCATGTCCGAAGGGGCTGTCAGCGCCAAACACAAAGAGCTGATGGCGCTGGCCATCGGCATCACGCAGCACTGCTCGGGCTGCATTGCCTTTCACGTCAAGGCGCTGCACAAGCTGCAATGCACACGCGCCGAGCTGGAGGAAATGCTGGCCGTGTGCGTCTATATGGGCGGCGGCCCGGCGCTGATGTACGCGGCTGAGGCGATTGTCGCCTGGGAAAAACTCGCGCCCGCCTGAGTCGACTTCAGGCGTCCGGCGCCGCTGCTAGCACATGCCCAGCCTGCTGATCCGCGTGGTAGCTCGACCGCACCATCGCACCGACAGCGGCGTGGCTAAAGCCCATTTCGTAGGCCTTTTCCTCGAACATCTTGAAGGTGTCCGGGTGGACATAGCGGCGCACTGGCAAGTGGCTGGTGGAAGGCGCCAGGTACTGGCCAATCGTCAGCATGTTGATGCCGTGGTCGCGCATGTCTTGCATGACTTGCAGGATTTCCTCATCGGTCTCGCCCAGGCCGACCATGATGCCGCTCTTGGTTGGCACGTTCGGGTGCAGCGCCTTGAATTTCTTCAGCAGGTTCAGCGAGAACTGGTAGTCGGAGCCGGGGCGCGCTTCTTTATAGAGGCGCGGCGCGGTTTCGAGGTTGTGGTTCATCACATCGGGCGGCGCGAGTTTGAAAATTTCCAGCGCCTTCTCGTCGCGGCCCCGGAAGTCAGGCACCAGCACTTCAATTTGCGTGCCGGGCGAGAGCTCGCGGATGCGGCTGATGCAGTTGACAAAATGCTGGGCGCCGCCGTCGCGCAGGTCGTCGCGGTCCACGCTGGTGATGACGACGTATTTGAGCTTGAGCGCGGCAATGGTCTTGGCCAGATTCTCGGGTTCATTCACGTCCAGCGGGTCCGGGCGGCCGTGGCCCACGTCGCAAAATGGGCAGCGGCGCGTGCATTTGTCGCCCATGATCATGAAGGTGGCCGTGCCCTTGCCGAAGCATTCGCCGATGTTCGGGCAGCTGGCTTCTTCGCAGACCGTCACCAGCTTGTTTTGGCGCAGCACGTCCTTGATTTCGTAAAAGCGCGTGGTCGGGCTGCCGGCTTTGACGCGGATCCACTCGGGCTTTTTCAGCAACTCGCCGCGCTCGACTTTGACCGGAATGCGCGAGAGCTTGGCGGCGGCTTTTTGCTTGGCCAGCGGGTTGTAGTCTTGCTGGCTCTGGGCTTCGCGGACAACGGGGTTGACGGGATTGGCGGGTTGCAGGGCGTCTGGATGGCTCATGGTGTGGGGTGTTTTTTGCGAGTGTTTTGGCAAGTCAAGGCGACAGGTGGGTGGCGAGTTTGTGGCCCAGCACGTCTGCCGCTTCCTGCCAGCTGGCGGGTACGCCGATTGTAGAAAGATCGGTGGTGGTGAGTCCGGCGTAGCCGCAGGGGTTGATGCGCGAGTAGGGTTCGAGGTTCATCGCTACATTGAGCGCGACGCCGTGGTAAGTGCAGTGGCGGCTGACCTTGATGCCCAGCGCGGCAATTTTGCCCAGGCCGCGAAACGGATCGGACGGGTGCAGGGGGCCGGTCAGCGCCGCATGGGAAAACGGGTCGGCTAGCCGCACGTAAATGCCGGGCGAGCCGCTCACGCGGTGGCCGGTCACGCCAAAATGCACCAGCGTGTTGAGCACGGCTTCCTCGATGCGATAGACATATTCCTTGACGAAGTAGCCCGCGCGCTTGAGGTCGATCAGCGGATAAACCACCACCTGACCGGGGCCGTGAAACGTCACCTGGCCGCCCCGGTTGGTCTGCACGACGGGAATCTCGCCGGGGTTGAGCAGGTGGTCGGTTTTGCCAGCAATGCCTTGGGTATAGACCGGAGCGTGCTCGCAAATCCATAGCGCATCAGGCGTGGCCTCATCGCGGGCGGCGGTGAAATCCTGCATGGCCTGAACGGTGGCGTGGTAATCGACGCGGCCTAGCCGGTGTATCTCAATGCTCATCACAATCTCGGGTCAAAAAAGCCTCTGGCCGGGCGGGCGCTGGGCGTCAGGCGCCGCAGCATTTCTTGTATTTTTTGCCGCTGCCGCACGGGCAGGGATCATTGCGGCCCACTTTGCTGTCTTCGCGCTGATAGGGCATCGGGGCGGGGGCGTTTTTGCGGGACAGCCAGAACCCACGGATGCTGTGGATGCTTTCGGACAACTGGCTGGGCAACCCGCTTTCTTGTTCGATCTGCAGCGCGGGCTGGTCGGGGTTATAGCCCTCACCGAGCAGCACGATGGGCGTGATCAGGTCAAAGTAGTCGAGGTTATGGACGACGATATTCCATTCCCGATAGGCCAGGATGGCGCGGCGAAAGCCTGCGCTCCAGTCCTGGTAGTCCCAGCGGCCCAGGCGCTTTTCGTTTTTGTCGAGCTGGTAGGGGGTGATGCGCGCTGCATCGTCCACTTTGACGATGAGCGGTGTGAACAGCTGGTCGGGCGCGAGCGTGTAGCGCGCCTCCGAGGTGAGGGTTTCAATGTCGTGGTGGCGGCGCAGCAGCAGTTGCAGCAGGCGCTGCTGCTGCTGATCATCGGCGCAAACCGGCAATTTGGACTGGTCAAAAATCGCTGCCAGCCACTCGTGGCTGGGTACGTCAAGAGGGCCAATCGCGCAGGCGGTCAGGTAGCCGTCGGCCATTTCGGCGGACATGGCGCTGGCGGGCAGACCGGCGCTGGCAAACAGGCCCAGCAGCTCGTCGCATTCTGCCGGGGTCAGCGGCTGGAGGGGCTCTTGCGGCGCCAGCGGATGCGCTGCGGTGTAGTTGAGGAAGTCGTTCATGGCAATAAAAGAGGGAAAAGTCAGGCCGGTGGGGCGATAGCGTAACCGTAACGCCTGCGCGGCTTGACCCATCGGGCGCCGCTCGGGTGGCGGGCTGGTGCGGCTGGCTTACAGCACGTATTGGATCATCGGATGGGTGGACAGCGCGCGGTACAGATCGTCGAGTTGCTCGCGGCTGGTGGCGGTCACGGTGATGGTCACGCTCAGGTATTTGCCGCCCTTGCTCTCGCGCAGTGTGATGGTGCTGGCATCGAATGTCGGGTCGAACTGGTGCGCAATCGCGGTGATGGTGTGAACCAGCGTCTCCACCTTCAGGCCCATGACTTTGATGGGAAAGAGGGACGGGTACTCAATCAGCGACTCAGTGCGGCTCGGTTCGGGCGCGGCGCCGGGGAGGGGGTGTGTCATGGGTTCTTCGTGGGCTGGCGATTTTTTGGACGGGTTCAGGGGGCAATCGCTGGGCGTTTGAGGTGTTTGACCGGAAATTCCTGCGCGGTGCGGTATTTGATTTTTTCAGGCGCTAGACGGTTTTTCTTTGTAGTCATAAAGTGGCAGATGATTTCAAATGATGAAAAAAACGGCACCAATTGCCAAAACGCCCAACATTAAATTAATGCTGGCCAGGGTGGCAATCTGCTCGGCGCGGCGTCCGCCTTCGGGCCAATTGGTGGCGCTGACGGCTTGTTTGAGATGGCGAAAAGGGCCAAAGTAAAGGTGGCCGAAAAGGGCTGTCATGACCAATCCCAAGCCTAGCATCAGGTGCCAGCCGACGGGTGCGTGCTTCATTCCGACCGACAGCAGCATGGTCAGGCCAGTCAGCAATAACAGCGCGATGCTGGCCCATACCAGTGTAAAAAATCGCTGCAAAACCCGTGCTATCAGAGGCAGACGTTGTGGCGGGGCCAGTAGTTCGGCGGCGGCAGGGCGCAGTGCCAGCAGCATGAAACTGATGCCGCCCAGCCAGACGATGGCGGCAAGGAGGTGGAGGAATTTCATCAGGGTGGGCATGGCGTGGCTTTCATTAACAGCAAGGAGCAGGCTCCCCTGAGGCGCGATATTCGGAAAATGCAGGGGATCAGGAGGGTGTCATTGTCGCCTGTGGGTTCACTCCGAGGCACTGGCAAATTTTCATCAGGGACAAAGCATCCACCCATCGGAAATTTTTATCAAATTATGGGGGTTTCTACGTATAATTAGAGGCTTTGCTGAGGATGGCGCCCGTAACCTTCATGTAATTTGTGAGGTCCAAAATGGCAAACGCAGCAACCGATGCAACAAATGGTGCATCAGTAAAATCAACGAAACAGGGCCAAAGCCCAACCGTTCAGAATGCATCAAGGGCACTGAACAGTGCAGATGATTGGGTAGATGAGGCGCAGGAAGAAGGGTTCAAGCCCCTAACGCGTGAAGAAGCTGAAAAGATTCGCCAGTCGAATCCCTCAATCTCTTTATGGCGGGTGGTGGCGGGGCAGGTGGGTGCAGGTGTCCTTGTGACGCTGGTAGCTTGGATTTTTACAGGGCAGCTACGGATGGCTTGGTCGGCGGGCTACGGTGCGCTGGCGGTGGTGATTCCTGCGGCTCTGTTTGCACGGGGGCTGTCGCGCCAAAAGTCAGCGATGCAGGGAAATGCTGCGTTGGCTGGATTTTTTGTGTGGGAACTGGTCAAGATTGCTTTGACGGTGGCGATGCTGGTGGCAGCCCCAAAGCTGATTGTGGAATTAAGTTGGCTGGCCTTATTGGCTGGCTTTGTGGTGACGATGAAGGTGTATTGGGCGGCCATGTGGTTTCGCTCGGCGCGCAAAGACTCGATCAAAAATTTTTAAAAATTGACGAATTGGTGACCTATGTCTGCTGCTGAAAACGCTGGAACACATGCCCCGACGTCTGGAGAGTACATCCAGCATCACCTGCATCATTTGCAGAAAAACTTTTCCTTTGAAAACGTTGAGCAACATGGCATTATCGACTTTAGCCTGTTCAATTTTGACTCGCTGGTTTACTCCATCCTGCTCGGCGCCCTCGGCTGCTTTTTTCTCTGGCGCGCCGCCAGCAAGGCCACGTCCGGCGTTCCCGGCCGCTTCCAGGCTGCGGTTGAAATCCTGTCCGAAATGGTCGATAACCAAGCCAAAGGCGTGATTCACAATGCCACCAGCCGCAAACTGGTGTCGCCATTGGCGCTGACCGTGTTTGTCTGGATTTTCCTGATGAACGCGATGGACATGCTGCCAGTTGATGCGATTCCAACGCTGTGGCACAGTGCCGGTCCAGCACTTGGCTTTAATAATTACATGCGCGTCGTGCCAACGGCTGACGTGTCCACGACGCTGGGCCTGTCTTCCAGCGTCCTGCTGGTCTGCCTGGTGTACAACATCAAGATCAAGGGTATTGGCGGCTGGGCGCACGAGCTGATTGCCGCGCCGTTCGGTGACAAGTGGTTTTTGTATCCGGTCAACTTCCTGATGCAGATGATTGAATTCGCCGCCAAGACCATGTCTCATGGTATGCGGCTGTTCGGCAACATGTTTGCCGGTGAACTGGTTTTCATGCTGATCGCCCTGATGGGTGGCACATGGGCCTGGCAGTTCAACCCCCTGTCGGGTATGTTCTGGCTGGGATTTGGGCATGTTGTCGCCGGAACCGTGTGGAGTATCTTTCACATCCTGGTGATCACGCTGCAAGCCTTCATCTTCATGATGTTGACGCTGATTTACGTGGGGCAGGCCCACGATTCACACTGAGCTTTCTTTTCTTAGTTAGCTTTTCTCTTTTCTTTCTTTTTACCTTTCCTCTCATTTTTTGGAGCAATCATGGAAAACATTCTCGGTCTCGTGGCTTTGGCTTGTGGTTTGATCGTTGGTCTGGGTGCCATCGGCGCCTCTATTGGTATCGCCCTGATGGGTGGCAAGTTCCTGGAAGCTTCGGCTCGCCAACCTGAACTGATGAACGACCTGCAAACCAAAATGTTCATTTTGGCTGGTCTGATCGACGCTGCTTTCCTGATCGGTGTTGCTATCGCTCTGCTGTTCGCGTTCGCCAATCCTTTTGTCCTGCATTAATCGCCTGACAACCTTCTGGCACGTTGGATAAGGAATAAGCCGTGAACATTAACTCCACCCTGTTCCTGCAGGCTGTCGTTTTTGCGATCCTGGTTTGGTTCACGATGAAGTTCGTGTGGCCACCGATCACAAAAGCGCTGGACGAGCGGGCACTGAAAATCTCTGACGGCCTTGCCGCTGCCGACAAGGCCAAATCGGAACTCGCCTCTGCCAACAAGCGCGTCGAGTCCGAACTGGCCACCTCGCGCAACGAAACGGCCGCCCGTCTGGCTGACGCAGACCGCCGGGGTCAAGGCATCGTTGAAGATGCCAAGGCACGCGCCGTCGAAGAAGCCAATAAGATCATTGCGGCAGCCCAGGCTGAAGCCGCTCAACAAACGGTCAAGGCCCGTGAGGCACTGCGCGAGCAGGTTGCCCTGCTGGCTGTCAAGGGCGCCGAGCAGATTCTCCGCAAGGAAGTCAATGCCGGGGTTCATGCTGATTTGCTGAGCCGCCTCAAAGCCGAGCTCTAAGCAAAGCAAGGCAGACAACACTATGGCTGAACTTGCAACCATTGCCCGCCCCTACGCGGATGCGCTGTTCAAGGCGCAGGGCTCCGATCTGGCTACAACCGCCATCTGGCTTGACCGGCTGGCAGCTGTGGCACAAAACGCCCAGCTGCTCCAGTTCGCTGACAGCCCCAAGGTGGAAGTGGCACAGGTGTTTGACGTGATGGTCGGCGTGGCCAGCGATGCGGCCAACCCGCTGCCCGAGGCGGCCAGGAATTTCCTGCGCCTCGTGATTGAAAACAATCGCCTGTCCGCGCTGCCTGAGATCGCCAACCAGTTTCGTTCCCTCAAGAACGCGGCCAGTGGCTCCACCGATGCCGTCGTGTACAGTGCTTTTCCGCTCGATGATAAAGCCCTGGCTGACGTTGCCGCGACTCTGCAAAAGCGTTTTGGGCGCAAGCTCAACGTGACGCTGGAGCTCGATCAGTCCTTGATTGGCGGGATTCGCGCGGTCGTGGGTGACGAGGTGCTCGATACCTCGGTCAAAGCCCGTTTAGAACAAATGAAAGTGGCGCTGATTTCATGATCCGGCGCGCTCAAGCGCCCTGTCACGCAAATCTTTAGCCAACAACCTAGAAAGAAGGAAAGAGTCATGCAACTCAATCCCGCAGAAATTTCTGAACTGATCAAGAGCCGTATCGAAGGCCTGGCCGCCAGCAGCGACATCCGTAACCAAGGCACCGTGGTGTCGGTGGCTGACGGTATCGTGCGCATCCACGGCCTGTCCGATGTGATGCAGGGCGAGATGCTGGAATTCCCCGCTACCGCCGATGGCACGCCAACCTTTGGTTTGGCGCTGAATCTGGAGCGCGACTCGGTCGGCTCCGTGATTCTGGGCGAGTACGAACACATTGCCGAAGGCGACACCGTCAAATGCACGGGCCGCATTCTGGAAGTGCCGATTGGCCCCGAGCTGCTCGGCCGCGTGGTCAATGCACTCGGCCAGCCGATTGACGGCAAAGGTCCAATCAACGCCAAGCTGACCGACGTGATCGAAAAAGTCGCTCCTGGCGTGATCGCCCGTAAATCGGTGGATCAGCCGCTGCAAACCGGCCTGAAGTCGATTGACGCAATGGTGCCCGTTGGCCGTGGCCAGCGCGAGCTGATCATTGGTGACCGCCAGACCGGCAAGACCGCTGTCGCCATTGACGCCATCATCAACCAAAAGGGCAAGGGCGTTTCCTGCGTCTATGTCGCGATTGGCCAGAAGGCTTCCTCGATCAAGAACGTGGTGCGCTCGCTGGAGCAGGCTGGCGCGATGGACTACACCATCGTCGTGGCTGCCTCGGCTTCTGAATCGGCTGCGATGCAGTACGTCAGTGCCTACTCCGGTTGCACGATGGGCGAGTACTTCCGCGATCGCGGTGAAGACGCACTGATCGTGTATGACGATCTGTCCAAGCAGGCCGTGGCTTACCGCCAGGTCTCGCTGCTGCTGCGCCGCCCACCAGGCCGCGAAGCCTACCCTGGCGACGTGTTCTATCTGCACAGCCGTCTGCTCGAACGTGCTGCCCGCGTGAACGAAAAGTATGTCGAAGACTTCACCAAAGGCGAAGTCAAAGGCAAGACTGGTTCCTTGACGGCGCTGCCGATCATTGAAACGCAAGCTGGCGACGTGTCCGCTTTCGTGCCAACCAACGTGATTTCGATCACGGACGGCCAGATCTTCTTGGAAACCAGCCTGTTCAATGCCGGTATTCGCCCTGCGATCAACGCCGGTATCTCGGTGTCGCGCGTCGGTGGTGCTGCACAGACCAAGCTGATCAAGAACCTGTCCGGCGGTATCCGTACCGACTTGGCCCAGTACCGTGAACTCGCTGCGTTTGCGCAGTTTGCTTCCGATCTGGACGAAGCGACCCGCAAGCAGCTCGACCGTGGCGCCCGCGTGACCGAACTGCTCAAGCAGGCTCAGTACTCGCCACTGTCCATCTCCACCATGGGTGCCACTTTGTTCGCAGTGAACAAGGGCTTCATGGACGATGTGGATGTCAAGCGCGTGCTGGCTTTCGAGCACGGCCTGCACGCCTGGCTCAAGGACAAGAACGCTGCCTTGATGGCAAAACTCGAAGCCAACAAAGCGATGGACAAGGATGCCGAGGCTGAGTTGACGGCGGCAGTGACGGCGTTCAAGAAGTCGTTTGCCTAAGCTTGTCCGGCTTTATTCAAGTTTGGCAACCGTCTAGAACCCATTAGGAACCCATATGGCAGCAGGCAAGGAAATACGGGGCAAGATCAAATCGGTGGAAAACACCAAGAAGATCACCAAGGCCATGGAAATGGTGGCCGCCTCCAAAATGCGCAAGGCGCAGGACCGGATGCGCGCAGCCCGTCCTTACAGCGACAAGATCCGCAATATCGCAGCAAACCTGAGCGAGGCGAATCCCGAATACACCCATCCGTTCATGGAGTCCAACGACGCCAAGAACACCGGGTTTATCGTGGTGACGACGGACAAGGGTTTGTGCGGCGGCATGAATACCAACGTGCTGCGCATTCTGACGGCCCGGCTCAAGGAAATTCAGGCTGCTGGCAGTGATGCGCAGGCTGTTGCCATTGGCAACAAGGGTTTGGGTTTTCTCAATCGCGTCGGCGTCAAGGTGGTGGCTCACGCCACCCAGCTCGGCGACAAGCCGCATCTGGACAAGCTGATCGGCCCGGTCAAGGTGTTGCTCGACGCGTACAGCGAAGGCAAGATCAAGACCGTGTACCTCTGCTACACCCGCTTTATCAATACGATGAAGCAGGAGGCGGTGGTCGAGCAGTTGCTGCCTTTGACGGCAGAGCGCATGCAGGGTGACAAGAACCAGCACGGCTGGGACTACATCTATGAGCCCGACGCCCAGAGCGTGATTGACGATTTGCTGGTTCGCTATGTCGAAGCGTTGGTGTTTCAGGCCGTGGCCGAAAACATGGCTTCTGAACAGTCCGCCCGCATGGTCGCCATGAAGTCCGCGACCGACAATGCCGGTAGCGTGATTGGCGAGCTCAAACTGATTTACAACAAAACGCGTCAAGCGGCGATCACGAAAGAACTTTCGGAAATCGTTGCCGGTGCCGCAGCGGTTTAAGCCGCGATTCCCAAGATTAAAGAACGAAAAGGATTCAATCATGGCTCAAGCCCTAGGCAAGATTGTTCAGTGTATTGGCGCGGTGGTGGACGTGGAGTTTGCCCGCAACGAGATGCCCAGTATTTATGACGCGCTCAAGATGGAAGGCTCCACCTTGACGCTGGAAGTCCAGCAGCAACTGGGCGACGGCATTGTGCGCACCATTGCGTTGGGCACGTCTGACGGCCTGCGTCGCGGCAACGTGGTGTACAACACCGGTGCCAACATCACGGTTCCCGTTGGTAAAGCCACGCTGGGCCGCATCATGGACGTGCTCGGCGCGCCCATCGACGAGCGTGGTCCTGTGGACCAAGCACTGACGGCCCCGATTCACCGCAAACCGCCTGCATACGATGAGCTGAGCCCATCGCAGGAACTGCTGGAAACCGGCATCAAGGTGATTGACTTGGTTTGCCCGTTCGCCAAGGGCGGTAAGGTCGGTCTGTTCGGCGGCGCCGGTGTCGGCAAGACCGTGAACATGATGGAACTGATCAACAACATCGCCAAGGCACACTCGGGCTTGTCCGTGTTTGCTGGTGTGGGTGAACGTACCCGCGAAGGCAATGACTTCTACCACGAAATGGCCGATTCCGGCGTCGTGAATCTGGAAAAGCTCGAAGACTCCAAAGTCGCCATGGTCTATGGCCAGATGAATGAGCCCCCAGGAAACCGTCTGCGCGTGGCGCTGACCGGCCTGACGATTGCCGAGTCCTTCCGTGACGAAGGCCGCGACGTGCTGTTCTTCGTGGACAACATCTACCGCTACACGCTGGCCGGAACCGAAGTGTCCGCACTGCTGGGCCGTATGCCTTCCGCCGTGGGTTACCAGCCAACGCTGGCCGAAGAAATGGGCCGCCTGCAAGAGCGTATTACCTCCACCAAGGTCGGTTCGATCACTTCCATCCAGGCCGTTTACGTCCCTGCCGATGACTTGACCGATCCATCGCCTGCTACCACCTTCGCTCACTTGGACTCGACCGTGGTGCTGTCGCGTGACATCGCTTCGCTGGGTATCTACCCTGCGGTCGATCCACTGGACTCGACCAGCCGCCAGCTCGACCCCAACGTCGTCGGCGAAGAGCATTACGCCACCGCCCGCGCGGTGCAGGGCACGCTGCAGCGTTACAAGGAATTGCGCGACATTATCGCGATTCTGGGTATGGACGAACTGGCCCCTGATGACAAGCTGGCCGTGGCTCGCGCCCGTAAAATCCAGCGTTTCCTGTCCCAGCCTTTCCACGTTGCTGAAGTGTTTACCGGCTCGCCCGGCAAGTATGTCACGCTGGCTGAAACCATTCGCGGCTTCAAGATGATTGTTGCCGGTGAGTGCGATCACCTGCCAGAGCAGGCCTTCTACATGGTCGGCACCATTGACGAAGCCTTCGAAAAAGCGAAAAAAGTTTAACGGGCGGTTGATATGACTACCACCATGCACGTCGATGTTGTCAGCGCAGAAGAATCCATCTTCTCCGGCGAAGCCCGGTTTGTGGCTTTGCCCGGCGAAGCGGGCGAGCTGGGAATTTATCCGCGCCACACGCCGCTGATTACGCGCATCCGCCCCGGTGCCGTGCGCATTGAAACGGCTGATGGCAAGGAAGAGTTTGTGTTTGTCGCCGGTGGCCTGCTCGAAGTGCAGCCCAACTGCGTGACTGTCCTGAGCGATACCGCCATTCGAGGCAAGGATCTGGACGAGGCTAAGGCCACGGCCGCCAAGGCACAGGCTGAAGAAACCCTCAAGAACGCCAAAAGCGATATGGATATTGCTATGGCCCAGTCCGAGCTCGCTGTTATGGCGGCCCAGATTGCCGCGCTGCGCAAATACCGCCAGAAAAAATAACAGCAACCCCTGCGGACTCCGGTCCGCTATTGCAGCCATTCTAGTAATGGAGGCTGCCTCTAGCCCCTGTCGCAAGTCAGGGGCTTTTTCTTTTTTTGCATTGAAAAAGGTGACTCAGGCTGACAGGGGCGGTGCTGGCGGCGCCCAGACTTATTGCAGCATAGGCAGGTCGGGCAGCTCGTTCGGGGGAATCTGGGAGCTTTCCGTGTCGTCTGGCCTTGCAAAATGTGTCATCAGGACGGCGGAGGTTTCCTCCAGTGCCTGTGCCAGCCCGTCCTCGTAGCGGTTTTCGTGGAAGGCATTGCTCATCCGGGCAATCATCGCCTGCCATTGCTGCGTGGTGACATGGCGCATCAGAGCCCGGTCAGCGACGATTTCAATCGCCTGCTCGGCCAGCAACAGGTAAATCAGCACCCCATTGTTGTCCTCAGTGTCCCAAATCCGCAGCTTGCCAAATAGGGTAATGGCCCGCTGACGAATGAGGTCGTTGAGGAGGGTTTGGCCATTGAGTCGCCAAAGATAGCTGGCGGGCAGGGCGGCTTCGATGCAAATGCGGATCTGCCCGCTATGGTGGCGCTCGCTGGCGGTCACCCGTGCGGCTAGGCGCTTCAGCATGTCGGGTGGAATGGCGCGCCGGGCGTCGGAGGCGTCCAGCCACAGGTGCCTGAGCAGGAGTTCGAGCTTATTGAACACGCCTACCAGTCCCCCGAGGCGCCGCCGCCACCGAAATCGCCACTGCCACCACTGCTAAAGCCGCCACTGCCACTGTCTGCATTGCCGCCGAAGCCGCCACCGCCACCAAAACTCCCAAGGCCACCCCAGCCGGAGGCGTGACTGCTGCGGCCTATTTTGCCCAAGCTGGTGATCAGTGCCAGCAGCATCCCCGCCAGCGCGGCAATGGTGCCAACCAGCAGGCTGCCGCTTACCAACCAAGCCAGCGCACCAACAGCGCCGCCGGTGACCACAGAACCCAGCTTGCGCCCCAGCACGACCGACAGGATTCGCCCGCCAATCGGCACCGCAAAAAATAGAAAAATCGCCAGATTGCCCCAGTCAAAGCCTGGCTTACCCGCCGGGCTCTTGTCGGGTAGTGGCAGATTTTCCCCGGTGATACGGGCCATCAGTTGGCTGGCGGCGGCATCGAGCCCGCCAGCAAAATCGCCCTGCTTGAAGCGCGGGGTGATGGCGGTTTCGATGATCTGGCGCGCTGCTAGGTCGGGAATCGCGCCTTCGAGTGCCTTGGTGGTTTCGATACGCACCTTGCGGTCATTTTTGGCGACGACCAGCAGCAGACCGTCGCCTATGCCCTTGCGTCCGATTTTCCAGCTATCGCCGATGCGCTGGGCGTAGGCGGCAATGTCTTCGGGCTGGGTGCTGGGCACCATCAGAAACACCAGTTGCGCGCCGCGTGACTGCTCGAAGGCTGTTAGTTTGGCCTCCAGCGCCTCGCGCTGGGCGGGCGTGAGGGTGCCGGTCTGATCCATCACATGGGCGGTCAACGCCGGGACGGGCTGCACGCCCTGCGCCCAAGCACCCAAAGCGGCCAAGGGCAGCCAGCAAGCCAGCAGCAGGCCGCCTACCAGCCGGGCCATCTGCCAGCGCCAGCCGTGAAGCATGGCTGGATGAAAAGAACGGCCTGCTGTCATCGGGAAAGAAGCCTATTTTTTGTTGAAATCAACCACCGGCGGCGTAGAAATCTGGGCTTCGTTGGCGACGGTGAAATTGGGCTTGACCTTGTAGCCAAACAGCATCGCCGTCAGGTTGCTCGGAAAGCTGCGCGCCAGCACGTTGTAATCCTGAACGGTTTGGATGTAGCGGTTGCGCGCCACGGTGATGCGGTTTTCGGTGCCTTCAAGCTGCACCCGCAAATCGCGGAAACCCTGGTTGGCTTTCAGGTCCGGGTAGCGTTCGCTGACGGCCATCAGGCGGCTCAGGGCGCCGCCGAGTTCGCCTTGGGCGGCCTGGAATTTGCTGAAGGCGGCCGGGTCGTTCAGCGTGGCGGGCGTGACCTGAATCGAGGTGGCCTTGGCGCGCGCCTCAATCACCTTGGTCAGCGTTTCCTGCTCGAAAGCGGCCTCGCCCTTGACGGTGGCCACGATGTTGGGCACCAGATCGGCGCGGCGCTGGTACTGGTTCAGCACTTCGGACCAGGCCGCGCTGGTTTGCTCGTCCAGCGTCTGAAAATGGTTGTAGCCGCAGCCCGTCAGCAGCAAACTCAGCATGGCGGCGAAGGCGAAGCTCAAAAAACGTGAGTGCATGAAACAGTCTCCAAAATTCAAGCAGTGACACTACCATAGTCGAGTTTTGGCCGGACGATGCTTGATGAGCAGGTGTAATCTGAAACAAAATCAAGCCGAGAATCCTGTGCGGGATTTTATCGGCCCGTGTTGGACGCAAACTTGATGGATCTCATGCTTAAATCAAAAACTCCTCTTGCCAGCCCCGGTAGTGCGCGCGAAATGCAGGAAGTCTCGCCGACTCCGTTGGTGCTCCATTGAGCGTTTGTTGGCCATGATGGATTACCAAGCCCCCTGGTGGCTGCCCGGCGGCAATTTGCAGACCATCTGGGCGGCGCTGCGGGCGCACCGCTTCAGCGATGTGCCGCCGGTGTTTCGCCGCGAACGCTGGATCACCCCAGATAGCGACTTTGTCGATGTGGACTGGCTGGTGCCCCCTGGCGGCACACCGGCCCAAACCGCTGGCGCCAAGCCGCCCTTGCTGGTGCTGTTTCACGGCCTGGAGGGTTCCTCTGGCAGCCACTACGCGCAGGCGTTTGCCGATGTGGCCAGTCGGCGCGGCTGGACCTGCGCGGTGCCGCATTTTCGCGGCTGCTCGGGCGAAATTAATCTGGCGCCACGCGCCTACCATTCGGGCGATTTCGTTGAAATTGACTGGTTTTTGCAACGCTTTGCCGATCTGCATGCCGGGCCGGTCGTCGCCGTGGGCATTTCGCTGGGCGGCAATGCGCTGATGCGCTGGGCGGGAGAAATGGGCGCGCAGGCCGGGCAAGCGGTGGTGGCCATCGCCTCGGTCAGCGCGCCGCTGGATTTGGTGGCCAGCGGACTGGCGATTGGCCGGGGCTTTAACCGGCTGGTGTACACCCGCATGTTTCTCCAGTCGATGCGGCCCAAGGCGCTGCAAAAA
>Ga0302213_1000388_pt1 | contig 25537 bp, 23 predicted proteins | sample II_Fen_N1_2_FD_194583 | JGI IMG/M metagenome (GOLD analysis project Ga0302213, IMG submission 194583) | Peat permafrost microbial communities from Stordalen Mire near Abisko, Sweden - II_Fen_N1_1 | ecosystem: Environmental > Terrestrial > Soil > Wetlands > Permafrost | place: Sweden: Abisko...
GCCTACAGCAATGTTTGCCGAAATGGTCAGTTTATCGCACTTGGTCAGATAAAAAACGATTGATCTGCTCGATCCTGTCTTAATGTCAAATGTATTTGCAGCTGTTCCGCATTTTCCTGAGGTTCCACTGGCTATTGCGGTTAGTGTAAGCCATCTGTCTGTGACTAATTTTGCATTTTCTGTTGCAACTGAGGCCCAGTCCATAACTTTTGTACCACCGATAGTGGTCAGATCTAAATAAATTTCGGCTTTTGCCGGGCTAGTGAAAAGGGATAAGAGCATAATTATCCCGAAGAATGTAATTTTTCTCATGGTAAATAATGAATTAGTAAATGATTAATAAAAGGTTATAGAAATTAGCTGGAATAATTTCTGTGCCAAAGATAGATGGTTCTTAAAAGGCAAATTGTGAGGGTTTTGACTGGAACTATTTACTTTTTGATATAAATGAGCCTAGCTCACAACAGTTGTTGCAAGGTACATAAATGGAATTTAAAGGGAAGTGAATGTGATTAGCCCATTCGTTCCAGGCGTGCTGCGTCGAGTCTAAGCAGGATAAATAGCAAAATTGTAAAGCCCCAGAGCGAAGAACCTCCGTAGCTGAAAAAAGGTAAAGGAATACCGATAACCGGCATTATACCGAGCACCATACCCACATTAATGGTCAGGTGGAAAAAGAATATGCTGGCTACACAATAGGCATAAACCCGGTTAAAGGTTTCTCTCTGGCGTTCGGCAATACGCAGCAATCGCATCAGGAACAGCCAATATACAAACAGAACCAGCGTTGAACCCCAGAACCCATGTTCTTCGCCTACGGTACAAAAAATAAAGTCGGTATCTTGTTCGGGTACGTATTTAAGTTTAGTTTGAGTTCCATTCAGGAAGCCTTTTCCCCAAAAACCACCCGAACCAATGGCAATCTTTGATTGATTTACGTTGTAGCCGGCACCAGTTGGGTCATCTTCCATGTTCAGCAACACTTTTATACGGATTTGTTGGTGTGGTTCCAGTACTTTTTCAAATAAATAATCGCAGGAAAAACAAAACAATACTGAACCAATTGAAAAAAGAATCAGAAACCAATACTTTTTATACCGATGAGTCAGCTCTACAAATCCCCAATAAATACATGAACCTACAATGGTAAATATTGAGATATAATTATAACTAATATGAAACCAGATATTTATAATGTATGATATACCGGCAATTACTGTTGTTCCAATCAGTAGAATCATTGCTTCTTTGCGGTTTCGTCCAAAGAAAATAGCGTATCCAACCTGAATGAGCAGAATTATCAACATAGCAGCAATAAACCCAAATGTTCCACGATCGCCTTGAATGGGAATGTTGCTAAAGCGTATGACAACTACAAAAAGTACAATGGCAAATGTTCCCAGTAATAGTACAATTCCGTTCATTCCCTCTCTGTATAGCACTAATAGAAAGGCAAAAAACACCAAAGCCGAACCTGTTTCGTGCTGCAAAATAATTAATCCAAGAGGAAGAAAAATAAGCATTCCCAATGGAAGTAAATCGTTCCATGTTTTGAGTTTGTAGTTGTACGAGCTCATAAACTTAGCGAGTACTAAGGCTGTAGCTATTTTGGCTAGCTCTGCCGGCTGAAAGCGAATGGGGCCAAGTACAATCCATGACCGGGAACCTTTGATGTCGGGCACAATGGATGTGGGAGCTACAATGGTGAATATCAATAATAATATAGCTGCAGCATAGATGACATAAGCAAAAAAATCGAACATGCGGGAATCAACCAACAATAGTGTACCTCCAATGGCAAAAGCACTAAGAATCCAGATCATTTGTGATCCTGCGCGCTGACTGAAATCAAAAACACTGGCCTGATCAAAGTTGTAGCTGGCACCATAAATGCTTATCCAGCCCATAATAATCATAGCAACGTAATAAAATATCGTTGTCCAGTCGATTGCGTATTTTATACTAACGTTCTTTGACATATGAGTTTGTAACAGTGTTCTTTGTACGTTCAAGTAATTCAGTTCGTTCAATCTTGCCTTTAAGGTATTGTTCTACCATTAAACTGAAAATTGGAGCAGCAAACATAGATCCGAAACCGGCATTTTCAACTACCACCGCTATTGCAATTCTTGGATGAACCCTGGGAGCAAAACCAACAAAAATGGAGTGTGGTTTACCATGGCTATTATCAGCGGTACCGGTTTTTCCACACATGTCTATTCCCGGAATTTTTGATGCACTGGCTGTACCCGAATCAAATACTCGCCACATGGCTTCAAATACAATTGGGAAGTATTTTTTATCTACCTTGCAATAATGAATTTTCTTCCGCAATGAGTCGCATCGGTTTAGATGCGGACTGATATAATGTCCTTCGTTAGCAATACCGCACATCAAGTTGGCCATTTGTAGAGGTGTAGCTAAAACCTCACCTTGACCAATAGCATTTGAACGGATAGTAATTGCCCGCCAGCCCGTTTCGCCTTTGTAAAGTTTGTTATAATACTTCTGGGATGGAATATAACCGCGCGACTGTTCGTAAATATCGCTATCGGTAAATTTCTCGCCCAATCCGAAACTTTTCATGCGGTCAACCCACTCGTCGTATCTTGTTCTGAAAAATACATTTCGGGAGCCATATCCATCTTTTTCCATGGTTGCCCTGAATGCATTCCAGAAATAAGGATTACAACTTTCCTCAACGGCGCTCAATAAACTCACCGGTGAACCATGTCGGTGTGTACATTTTATGGGCGATGAAGCCGGTCCATTACATGGAAAAAATGTATGTTCATCTATTCCGCCCATTTGCTGACACACTAATGCTTCAGCAGTTTTGAACGATGAACCAGGAGGGTATAGAGCCTGCGTAGCACGGTTCATTAATGGTTTTGTGGGGTCGTGAAGTAATGCATTATAGTTCTTCGACCGCTGACGACCAACGAGTATTGCCGGGTTGAATGACGGATTGGAAACCATAGCCAAAATCTCACCAGTAGAAGGTTCGATGGCAACAACGCTACCCATTTTCCCTTTCATCAATTGTTCTGCCAGTTCCTGTAATTCGATATCCAGTGTTAAAGTCATATTTTGCCCCGCTTTGGGAGCAATATCTTCTTTTCCGTTTTCGTATTTTCCTTTAATACGCCCTTTGGCATCCCGAAGCAAAATTTCCACCCCTTTTTCGCCACGAAGTTGCTCCTCGTAGGTATATTCTATTCCATCTCTACCACCGTAGTCGCCGCGTTTATAGTAGTCATCGTTATCGATTTTCTTTTGCGACACTTCACCAATACTACCTAAAACATGCCCGGCAATGGGGTAAGTATATTCACGTAATGTACGGTTTTGAATGTAGAAGCCCGGGAATTTATACATCGATTGCTGAATAGTGGCAATATCTTCAATTCCTAATTGACTCATAAAGAGCTGTGGTGTATATGACGAGTAACCCGGATTTCTGCGTCGGTCCTTAATCTCTTCAATACGATCAATAAAGTATTTCTTATCAATATCGAGCGCTTTGCAAAAGGCAAGAGTGTCCAGAGTGCGAACTTCCCGCATAATAAGAGCAATATCGTAAGCTGGTTTATTATAAACTAATAGCTTGTGTTTCCGGTCGTAAAGCAGACCGCGAGGAGGAAATTGTGTCTTTTTCAGGAAAGCATTACTATCAGCACCTTCTTTGTATTTAGTATCAATAATTTGGATAGTAAATAGTCGTAAAATGTACACAACAATAACAGCCGACATGATTATGGCAATCACCGTTCTTCTGTTCTGAAGGGTATCGTTGATCATTTTCTACTTTTTATTAAGCGATTCAATACCAAGAATAATCAAAATGGTAACAAAAGTACTAAGGAGTATCTTTGCAAACATAAGCCAGAAGTGTGCCAACGAGAAAGCCTCGAGTATAAACAAAGTAGTGTGATGTACTAACACCATAAGTACCACATATTTTACATAAGCACTTACGCCAAAAGTGTGAAAAGATGGAGTAGGGTTGTTACCTTCTTCAATAGCGGTAAAAAGTTTAATAGTTCCGTTTCTCAGAAATGCCACCATAACCGTTGCAAACGCATGCATACCCATTGTATTTGAGAACATATCAATGGTTAAGCCTATTCCAAATGCCAGTATCAGCGAAAACCACCGGGGGGTATGAACCGGTAAAGCCAGAATGAACAGAATATATATATACGGATTTATATATCCCAGAAACTGGATATTACTTAGCACCAGTACTTGAAAAAGCACCAGTAAAATGAAACGGAATATATTTTGAAGTACTACGGGCATTTTTTTTAGTTCATAGTTTATAATTCACAGTTCATAGTTTAGATTTGTTACTATAAACTATTTATTATAAACTGATTATTGTTGCTCTTCCGACGATTTTTCCAACTCTTTTTGTTCCTTATAGTTCAGGTAATTAATAACCTTCACATGCGAAAGTGTACGGAAATTTACCGCTAGTTTCACTTTGATATTGTAATAAGCATCACTTTCCTTAATTTTAAAATCCTCTACATATCCCACCGGAATCCCTTCGGGGAAAGTACTTGTAAATCCACTAGTTATTAGCGTATCACCTAATGAAAGTTCTACGTGGCGGGCAATATCATTTAGGTTGGCATAGCGGTAATCTTCACCTTCCCATTTCAGCGGACCACTGTAATTGTTGCGTTTAAATTTGCAGTTTATTTCAATCTTGTTGTTTAGGACAGGAACAACTACAGAGAACTTGTCGTTTACAGTTTTTACAATTCCAACAACACCTTCATCGCTGATAACGCCCATATCTACTTTGATTCCATCAATTGAACCCTTGTTGAGCGTTATGTAATTTTGTATTTTGTTGGTGGAACTGTTTATCACTTTGGCAGAGATAAATTCGTATTCCATTTCGGGCGGTATGCGGAAGTGAATGGAGTCATCAACTTCAGGAGTCAGGGTTTGAAGCTTGTTCTGAAGCTTTATAATCTGATTTTTAAGAGCAGTGTTTTCTTCTGAGAGATTGTCGTTGGCAGCACGTAGTTTGAAAAATTCTACGACAGAATTACTCCATTCGTACATGCCTGAAACCATTGAGTTGCTTGAGGACATGAACACGCTTCGCTGGTATTCCTGATTTTTTACAATCATGGTGAAGGAAATTACTTCCAGGAACAGAAATAAAAACACAACGCTGTATTGAATCAAAAAATTGATAAGATTCTTCATGATTGCTGAAACTGCAAAAGCGGAAAATGAATGTTTTTAGAACAAAAATTTTCGATATGCACGGATTTTTTCCAGTGCGTATCGAAAATTCAATTTAGTTTTATCGAATCAGGAACGAGAATTTATCTACGTTTTTCAACGCAATACCTGTTCCACGAGCCACAGCGCGCAATGGATCATCGGCAATGTGGAATTGGATGTTCAACTTGTCGGTCAAACGTTTGTCCAATCCGCGAAGCAATGCTCCACCACCGGCAAGGTAAATACCACGTTGAACAATATCAGCATACAATTCAGGAGGTGTTTGTTCCAGAGCGCTCAGGATAGCTGCTTCAATCTTAGAAATAGATTTTTCCAGACAGTGAGCAATTTCCTGGTAAGAAACCGGAACCTGCATTGGCAATGCCGTCATACGGTTTGGTCCATGAACAATATAATCTTCAGGAGCATCTTCCAAATCGGTCAATGCTGCACCAACGTTAATCTTAATAAGTTCAGCAGTGCGTTCGCCTACTTTGATATTGTGCATACGTCCCATATATTCCACAATGTCCAGCGTCAAATCGTCACCCGCAATACGGATAGATTTATTGGATACGATACCACCTAGGGAGATAACTGCAATTTCAGTTGTACCACCACCTATATCCACAATCATACAGCCGTTAGGAGCTTCCACATCGATACCAATACCGATGGCTGCAGCCATTGGTTCATAAATCATGTACACTTCGCGTCCGCCGGCATGTTCCGACGAGTCACGTACCGCACGAATCTCCACCTCAGTACTTCCCGAAGGAATACAAACCACCATTTTAAGGGTAGGAGAGAAGAGGTGATTTTTGGTAGGAATCATCTTAATCATACCGCGAATCATTAATTCAGCAGCGTAGAAATCGGCAATTACACCATCGCGCAATGGGCGCACAGTGCGAATACCTTCGTTTTCCTTACCTTGCATTTGGCGAGCACGCTCTCCAATAGCAATCAGCTTGTCGGTACGTCTATCCAAGGCTACTACCGATGGTTCATCAACAACAATCTTATCGTTGTGAATGATAATCGTATTGGCTGTTCCTAAGTCAATCGCGATTTCTTGTGTAAATGAAAATAATCCCATATTTTTTAGTCTAGAGACGACAGTTTAAAGTCGCCAGTCATTGCTGTATTGTTGTAAGTGTTCCTTGTTACCCGTAACTAAATACTTGTAACTGTTTTTTAATGTTTAAAATGACGGAATCCGGTGGTTACCATCGCTAATCCGTTTTGGTTGCAGTTTTCAATTGAAAGTTTATCGTTTATTGAACCACCCGGTTGAACTACAGCGGTAATTCCTGCTTCAGATGCAATCTGTACGCAGTCAGGGAATGGGAAAAATGCATCCGAAGCCATTACAGCTCCTTTCAAGTCAAATTTAAACGCATTTGCTTTATCAATGGCCTGGTTTAACGCATCTACACGCGAAGTTTGACCTACACCGCTAGCGCACATTTGTTTGTTTTTAGCAAACACAATAGCGTTCGATTTGGTATGTTTTACAATTTTATTGGCAAACAACAAATCTTCAATTTCTTCGGCAGTTGGAGCTTTATCAGTCACAACCTTCAAATCTTCAGCAGTTTCAGTTTTTGTATCTTTATCCTGAACCAATACCCCGTTCAGCAATGAGCGGAATTGTTGTTTTTTTACTTTTCCTTCTTTAATAATCAGGATAATGCGGTTTTTCTTTTGACCAAGAATTTCCAGGGCTTCCAAATCATAATCAGGAGCAATTACTACTTCGAAGAAAATCTTGTTCATTTCTTCAGCAGTAGTTTTGTCAATAATGGCATTGGTAATTAATACACCTCCAAAAGCCGAAACAGGATCGCCGGCTAAAGCAGCATTCCAAGCGTCAACCAATACCGGACGTGACGCAATTCCACAAGCGTTATTGTGTTTCAAAATGGCAAAAGTAATATCATCAAAGTCGTTAATCAGATTAACGGCTGCGTCAATGTCGAGTAAGTTGTTATATGAAATTTCTTTTCCTTGAAGTTGCTCAAAAATGTCATCGAATTTGCCAAAGAAAACGCCGCGTTGGTGAGGATTTTCGCCGTAGCGAAGTACTTTTGAATTGTTTTCAGTGTAACGGAAAGCCGATTCTTCTTGTCCATCAAAGTAGTTGAAAATAGCTGAATCATAGTGCGAAGAAACTGCGAAAGCTTCTTTAGCAAACCAGCGACGTTCTTCGAGTGTGGTTTGTGCACCGTTAGCCGAAATGATTTCGAACAACGGTTCGTATTGGTCTTGCGAAGCCACAATTATCACATCGTTGTAGTTTTTAGCAGCAGCGCGGATGAGTGAAATACCACCGATATCAATTTTTTCAATAGTAGTTGGTTCGTCAGCTCCGGCAGCAACAGTTGCTTCGAAAGGATATAAATCAACAATAACTAAGTCTATTTCCGGAATTTCATATTCTTCTATCTGCGATTGATCCTGAGCTAAATCGCGGCGATTTAGAATTCCACCAAACACCTTTGGATGCAGGGTTTTCACTCTTCCGCCTAAAATAGATGGATAACCTGTCAAATCTTCAACAGCGCGACATGGAATATCAAGTGATTCAATAAAGGTTTGAGTTCCTCCGGTTGAGATAAATTCTACGCCTTCAGCGTGTAATTTTTTGATAATGATGTCGAGTTTATCTTTATGATAAACAGATACTAGGGCTCTTTTGATTTGCTTTTTTTCCATTTTACGTTTTACGTTTATTTATGGGATACAAAACTACAAAAAAATAGTTGTTTTATCAACACAAAAATTGATTGATTTTTAGACCTGTTTAAATTTAATGAGTTGATACAGAATTACACATAAATATGCTAAATGTGTGGCTCAAAAACAACATGATTTATTCTATTGCCTCTTTCACCACTTTAAATGCTTTTTCCAGTTTCAGCATTTCGCCGGACATAAACTCGTAAAACTCCATCCACTGAATACGGCGATGCAAGTCAATACCCGTCTTTTTGGTATAAATGCGACAAACTTCGGTTCCACATTCACGTACATAGGCAAAATCCCAAATCAAACCTTCGGGAAATTGTTTTTCCATAATGGTTTTGTATTGTTCAAATTGCTCATATTTTTCCAATCGGGCTTTGGCATCGTGCAGGTTTATTTCCAGAATAACGAATGCGCCATCACGAGTGGCATCGAACTTCATTTCCACCCCTTTCATTTTGGTATTGTAAAGCAAAAATTTGCTTTTACGCCGTTTCAGTGCCGGAATATGGCTGCAATACGTTCCAAATCCTTCCCAAAATTCTTTTTTCAGTTGTTTTAATTCTTCTTTTGAATACATTTTTAAGTCAATATAATCTGAGGTCAATATAACGACCGCAGGGAGTATAATATCGCGACGATAATAACTATTAATATCGCGACGATAAGGAGTAAGTTTCTATTTTATAATCTTATATACATTTCCGGGCAAGCATTTAAGTATACCCTTAAACTCCATCTCGAGTAGCATAGAAGAAATTTTGCTAATGGGTTTTTCCAGTTGAATGGATAATTCGTTGAGCTGCATTCCTTCTGTATTTTGCCGAAGTTTGGCTGCAATTTCCTGCTCTTCGTCTGATAAATCCAGAAACAATGAGGTTTGAACATTGAGTGTAGCTTGAGTGGCTTGTTTTTCCCAGTTCATAAAGCGCAAAATATCGTCGGCCGACTCAATCAACGATGCTTTATTGTTTTTTATCAATGCATTGCAACCGGCCGACCACTCATCTGTTACCCGTCCCGGAAATGCGAATACATCTCTGTTGTATTCGTTGGCTCCTTCGGCGGTAATGAGAGCACCACCTCTGGCGGCCGATTCTACTACCACAATAGCATCGCACAGTCCGGCAATAATGCGGTTTCGCTGAACAAAATTTTGCCTGTCCGGGTTGGTCAGGCTCAGATACTCGGTAAGAAGTGCGCCATTTTGAATCATTTTTACAGCCGTGGGTCTATGAGCAGCCGGATAAATCCTGTCGAGCCCGTGACCCACAACGCCAATGGTTGCTAATCCGGCATCGAGCGCAGCTTTGTGTGCACAAATATCCACACCATAGGCCAAACCGCTCACAATAATTGCATTTGGTTGCGCTGCGGCTAAGTTGGCAATCAGATTTTTACAATTTTCTTTGCCAGTTTCAGTCGCATTGCGTGTACCTACTATTCCCACGAATTTGGCACTGTTCAAATCACAGTTTCCTTTGCTATAAAGCATTATAGGTGCATCCGAGCATTCTTTCAACCGGAAAGGATAGTCGCGATCGGCAAAGTAATAAGTACGGATTTTATTTTTCTGAATAAATTCAACTTCCCGCTCAGCACGCGGCAAAACAAGTTGAGCCTGCGCTACTATTTCAGACGAAATAATTTCACCTATTCCCGGAATTTTTGAAAGATTCTTTTTGTTTTCCATAAAAACTCCCTCGGCACTTCCCACATAGGCAATCAGGTTTTTGGCTAAATTGCAGCCAATACCTTTTATCAGCGTAATGCCAATGTTGTATTTGAGGGTTGAATCGGACATAGTATCAGGTTGGGGGTAATAGGAAGCATTTACTTTTTAGAAGAAGGTGTATTATTGAGATTAATTTTTTTATAAATAAACGTCATAATATACCATCCGGCAATAGTTCCTATTATATCAGCCAGCCAGTCCAGCCAACTAGCCGAGCGTGGAAAGAAGTAGATGGGTTGCAGAATTTCAACAACTCCTCCAACTAAAATTGGATAAACCAAACATATAACCAGCCGAGTCCGCTTTGATAAATTCAGCCGAACTGAATCAAAAACAAGCACTGCCGTAAGTCCTAGATACATAAGAATATGAATCAGTTTATCTTCGTTATCAAAGGTTGGAATACCCTTAAACTCAGAAGGAGAGGCAAACGACAGATGTAGAATGACGGCAGTTACTAATGCAGATTTCCAGTATTTTAATGTATATAGTATTCTTAGCATTGATTTTTCAGAAAAACAAATTGTAATGAATCCAAGTTTTTATATTCAAATTAAAAATGAATAATTATCTTTGCAAAGATAAAAGTTTACAACAATAAATATAAAATTCACTCACAAAATTATTGATTTATGAAGAAAATAATCTTTTTTGTTCTATTTGCGTGTGTAATAGTTTCGTGTTCGACCGTTATGTTAACTGGTCGGAAGCAACTATTATTAGTTTCTGATTCAGATGTATTAACATCGAGTTTCCAAAGCTATAAACAGTTTATTGATTCTGTTCCGGCTTCGACAAACAAGACGCAGACTGCCCTAGTAAAAAAGGTAGGAGGAAAAATGTCGGCAGTTGTGGAGGCTTATTTAAAAGCAAACGGCATGGAGGCTGATATTGCCAACTATGCATGGGAATTTAATTTGGTAAAAGATACTTCGGTAAATGCATTTTGTATGCCCGGCGGTAAAGTAGTGGTTTTTGAAGGAATTTTACCGGTTACAAAAAACGAAATTGGTTTGGCTGTGGTGCTGGGTCATGAAATTGCACATGCTGTTGCCAAACACAGTAACGAACGCATGAGCCAGCAAATGTTGGTTCAGTATGGTTCTTCGCTTGCCAATGTGTTAATATCCAATAAAACGGCTGCAACTCAGAATACGGTAAATATGATTTATGGATTGGGAGCGCAATATGGGTTTATGCTTCCATATTCGCGTAAACACGAGCTGGAGGCCGACCGAATGGGATTAATATTCCTTGCTATGGCGGGTTATGATCCAAATCAGGCAGTTACTTTTTGGGAACGTATGGCTGCAAATTCGCAAGCAGCACCTATGGAATTCATGAGTACTCACCCTTCTGATGCGACTCGTATTGCACAAATTAAACAATACATTCCGGAAGCGCTGACGTATTATAAAAAGTAATTAAATCTGATTGACTTATTCAAAAACCCTTTATTCAAAATAAATTGAATAAAGGGTTTTTTATTTAAACAAAATACAACTCCATTTTTGTAACAGAAATAAAAAATAGAAGTGCCCGAACGATTCAACGTCCGGGCACTTTATAAATTATCGAAGTAGTTATTATAATTTCTCTAAAATCTCCAATGTATCGGCAGCAATCATAAATTCTTCGTCGGTAGGTATTACCGCAACCTTTACGCTGGCATCGGGTGTACTCAGAAGCATTTCTTTGCCTCGTGTTGCTTTGTTTAAATCATAATCGATCTTTGCCCCCAGAAAAGCTAATTGCTTGCAAATATACTCTCGTGTTTCAGTTTGGTTCTCTCCTACTCCACCAGTAAAAATAATGGCGTCTACACCACCCAAAACTCCAGCATAAGCCGAAATATATTTCATTACTTTATACTCGTACATCTCCCAGGCTAGACGTGCACGTTCGTTTCCTTCTTTTTTGGCTTTGTCCACATCACGCATATCCGACGAAACGCCCGAAACGCCCAATACACCACTGTGTTTATTGAACAGTGTAGAAACCGACGCAGAACCAATCATCTCTTTTTCCATCAGAAAAGTAACCACGCCTAAATCTACATCGCCCGAGCGGGTTCCCATCATTAAACCTTCAATAGGCGTAAATCCCATAGACGTTTCAACCGATATACCATTTTTTATGGCACAAACCGATCCACCATTACCTAAGTGAGCAGTTATTATACGAGAGTTATTATAGTCGAGACCAAGAAAATCGGCTGCACGTTTGGATACATAACGGTGACTGGTTCCGTGAAAACCGTACCGACGAATACCGTATTTGGTGTATAATGAATAAGGAATACCGTACATATAGGCATAATCAGGCATTGACTGATGAAATGCAGTATCGAAAACCCCCACCTGAGGAACAGTAGGCAACAGCTCCGAAATGGCTTTAATACCGGCTAAATTTGGCGGATTATGCAAGGGAGCTATCTCAATGCATTCGGTTATTTTCTGAATAACTTCGTCGGTAATCAACGTGCTGGAGTTGAACTTTTCGCCACCATGCACAATGCGGTGACCTACGCCGTTAATTTCTTCGAACGAACTGATACATCCATGCTTTGCGCTCGACAGAACACCCAAAATATATTCAATTCCAATTTGATGTTCAAGTATTTCACCTTTAAGCAATACCTTCTGACCGTCCCTCCGAACATGTTTCAGAAATGAGCCTTTCATGCCAATTTTCTCAACTGCTCCCGAACCCAGTTCTTCGTTGGTTTGCATGTCAAGTAATTTGTACTTAATAGATGAACTTCCACAGTTCAAAACAAGTATTTTCATAAGTTGTAATTCTTGTATTAGATTTTTTACTGATTGATAGCAAAATAGCTTTTCATTTACAAATATAGAAATTTGATTTGAATATTTTTCACTCATCACATAAAATACAGCTCAATTTAGACGATAGTACAAAAAAAAGACACCTGAAACGCTACGTTTCAGGTGTCTTTCAGTATTTTGTTTGAAAAATTAATTCATATTTTTTAATATTTCTAACGTATCAGATGCAATCATAAATTCCTCATCGGTTGGAATTACAGCTACTTGTACCGCTGAATCTTCGGTGCTAAGCTTTACAGCTATTCCTTGCGAAACGGCATTCACATCATAATCAATCTTCACGCCCATAAATCCAAGTCCTTCGCAAATATACTTACGGGTAAATACATGGTTTTCGCCAATACCACCGGTAAATACAATAGCATCGACACCTCCCATAGCAGCTGCAAAAGCGCCAATATACTTGCGTAAGCGATATACATACATTTCGCGAGCCAAACGGGCACGGTCATTACCCTCTTTTATTGCAATATCAATATCGCGCATATCCGAAGTAGTGCCGGAGATTCCAAGCATACCGCTGTGTTTGTTGAACAAAGTAGAGACAGCAGCCGAACCAATCATTTCCTTTTCCATAAGGAAAGTAACCACGCCTAAATCTACATCACCCGAACGGGTTCCCATCATTAAACCTTCAATAGGTGTGAATCCCATAGAAGTATCTATCGATTTTCCATTCTCAATGGCAGTTACTGATACACCGTTACCAATGTGAGCAGTAATAATCTTTGAATTATAATAATCCAGTCCGAGGAATTCGGCAGCACGTTTCGACACGTAACGGTGACTGGTGCCGTGGAAACCATAACGACGAATGCCATATTTGGTGTAAAGTGAATACGGAATACCGTACATATAAGCGTAATCAGGCATTGTCTGGTGAAAAGCCGTATCAAAAACAGCTACCTGAGGCACATTAGGTAATAATTCAGCAATAGCATTGATACCCGCTAAATTTGGTGGGTTATGTAATGGAGCAATATCAATACATTCAACCAGTTTTTGAATAACCTCCTGATTTATCAATACGCTGGAATTAAACTTTTCGCCACCGTGTACTACGCGGTGACCTACACCGTTTATTTCTTCTAAGGACTTAATACAGCCATGTTTTTCGCTGGTAAGTATACCTAAGATGTACTCAATTCCAACCCGATGCTCTAAGATTTCGCCTTTAAGCATTACTTTTACTCCGTCCTGACGTTTATGTTTCAGAAACGAACCTTTCATACCAATTTTTTCTACTGCACCTGAACCAAGTTCAATATTGCTCACCATATCGAGCAATTTATACTTAATAGACGAACTACCACAATTCAAAACTAATACCTTCATACCTTCACCTATTTAACTATATTACCTGCTTCGTCGTACGTATAAAAACCTTTGCTTCGGCTTACGCCATAATGTTTTGCGCGAGAAAGACGCAACAATACCGGTGATGGCTTGTATTTAATACTTCCATATTCATCCCAAAGATTATCAAGGAGCTTCACAATTTTTTCAATACCCATTTGGTCAGCAGTACGGAAAACACCTTGACGGTGACCAAAACCGACTGTCAATACACGGTCAATATCTTCAACACTCGAAATACCTTCCATCAAAATACCACAAGCTTCATTCAATAGAATCAAGAACAAACGGATACTGATTAATCCGGCCGATTCCATTACCTGTACATATTCATGATTGATAAGGCGGGCAAACGTACAAACCTTGTTGTAGGTTTCTTCAGAAGTGTTTAATCCCGGAACAATTTCAATAATGTTTGAATCCGGAATGTTTGAAAGGAAATGCAGTCCAATACAACGTTCGGTATGTTCCAGCTCTGAAGCCAGATCGGTAACAATAACCGTGGAAACATTCGACGCAATAATAGCTGTAGCTGAAAGCACCTTCTCTAATTGTTTAAACACATCTTTGCGCTGAAGTACGCGTCTTTCACCAGTATTATCATCGTAACGAATAGCCTCGATCACAAAATCGCAACCACTGAAATCTTCGTAATGCGTAGTTCCTGAAATACGTGCCAGAATAGCTTTTTTTTCGCCTACGGTCAAACCCCAGTTCTCAATTTTCTTATCCAGTTTTTCTTCAATGCGAGTGTAAGCATTACCAATTCGCTCTTCCGAAGGTTCCAGAAAAACCACTTCCATGCCGTTGAGCGCAGCAGTAGTGGCAATTACACTTCCTTCCTTACCGCAACCAACCACACCAATACGAGAAAACAATGTCCGTTTCCGGTTACGTTTGCTCAGACCATAGCGTTCAATTGCTTCAATAATTTCTTCTGCCATATTATTTATATTTAATGCATAATTTATAATTCATAATGCACAATTGAAGAATCAAAAATGCATGACTCATCCCGATAGTTATCGGCAGAATTATGCATTATCGATTATCAATTAATTTTTCATTGCTTGATTTGCTGTAATTGTTATCATCTTCACAATATCATCTATCGAACAACCCCGCGAAAGGTCATTGATAGGTGCTGCCATTCCTTGTAAAATAGGTCCAACAGCTTGCGCTCCCGAGAAACGTTCCACCATTTTGTAACCAATGTTACCGGCTTGCAAATCTGGAAAAACCAATACATTGGCATGTCCGGCAATTTTGCTTCCCGGTGCTTTGCTTTGTCCAACTGAAGGTACCAAAGCCGCATCAGCTTGTAGTTCTCCGTCAATAAGCAAATCGGGTTCCATTTCTTTTGCAATACGAGTAGCTTCAACTACTTTGTCAACCAGTTCGTGTTTAGCGCTTCCTTTCGACGAAAAGCTCAACATAGCCACACGTGGTTCGTAACCACAAATAATGCGAGCAGTATCAGCTGTACAAACGGCAATTTGAGCTAGTTCTTCAGCAGTCGGGTTTGGATTAACAGCACAGTCGGCAAAAACCAACAAACCATTTTCGCCATATTGAGGTGTTGGTGTAAACATCAACAAAGCTCCTGAAACCACTTTTATACCCGGCAATGTTTTTACAATCTGGAAAGCCGGACGTAGTACATTTCCGGTAGTATTTTGAGCACCGGCTAATTCTCCATCCGCATCACCATTTTTAATCAGCAAACAACCCAAGTATAACGGATCTTTCGCCAATTTTGTTGCCTCTTCAATCGTCATTCCCTTGCTTTTACGAAGTTCAAAAAGCAGATTGGTATAAACTGGCATGTTAGCATCAGTTTCCGGATCCAAAATAGTAGCTTCAGAAATGCTGGTAAGATTGTTTTCGGCAGCTAATCTGTTAATTTCAGCAGTATTTCCAATTAAAATAAGCTTGGCAGCTTTTTCTTTCAAAATGATATCTGCAGCTTTGAGGGTGCGGATTTCGGTCCCTTCGGGCAACACTATACGTTGCAGGTTGGCCTTTGCTTTGGCCATAATTTGATCAAGTAATTCCATCTTTATGATATAGAGTGTGTTGTAAATTCTGAGCGGAGATATTCTTCGAGCTGAAAAACTGATACAAAGATAGGGCAAATTTCCAAAATTGCAATGTAGAGATGGCAGCTTTTCGTAAATATTTGATTGTATGTCAAATTATGCAATAAAAAAATTATTTTTACAAGCAAAGTGAAAGCTTTTTAGGCTTTTGAAACACCATTTATATCAATACTTAATCACACCATCAATTTCTAAAGAATTTGCATTTGACAGAAAAAAAAGCAAACTGAAATTAATCAGTCTGCGTTTTCGACAAGATGGTTGGATATTATTGGATCGGGAAGTTCATCAAAACTCCCACTTAATCAATAACCTCACATCCGTCTTCCTGTTTCCCGAAATTGCTTCATTACCACTGCTTAGCAGTTCACGGTCGTCGGCATAAACTGTTTGCGCAATTTTGAACCAAATCGAAAGACGTTTCGTCAAATCATACTCCAAATTTAAGTAATATCGACTCCCTAGCCCAAAATACATTGGGATGGAAAAGGCATAAAGCACATCCTTTTCGTAGGAATAAAATCGGTTTTCGTAATCCACTGCATCAAAGAATTGGTATCGAAAATCAATTTTCAATGGAATTTTGGGGAACGAATAACTGATATCCTGACAAGCGATAATACCGTAGGTCCAATCAGTACCGCCTTGACGTGCCAAATTGCCTTCAAGCACATTTTTAAAACTGAAATCACCTTGCATATATGTCAGCTGGTAACGCAGCGAAGTTTTCTGAAGCGGCACCAAAACAGGCATCACAGCTCCCGAAGTAGAAAGGTTCGTTTGTTTTTCTTCAAATTTAAATCGCCAAAACATAGCTATATTTCGCTTCGCTGCAAAATCTGCCTGAAACAAATAGTCTTTCCCTATTGAAGGCGCATCAATGCCATATTTAGGCCAAGGAAACCTGTAACTATCGACATAAGCAGCCATTTTCCATTTCCTGAATGGACGAACTTCGGCACCAATATAAGAGCCTGATTCATTATTTATTCTGGAGGTTTCTGAAAATGACGAAGCATAAAACGTATCATATTCAGGCGAATAGTAACGATGCAAAACCATCAAACTAACAGGCGATAGCGGACTAAATGAAAATCCATTGATAGTGGCCATGGAGCTGTTATCGGTCATGGCCGTTTCGCCAAATAAGTTAAGCTTGTGCCAACGCATTCGGTAAAAAGCACCTCCTGTAGTCTGTTTATTTCCAGAGAAATAAAAATAATTATAGACAGATTTATCGGGTTCTAAGCGATTATCAAGTTCTGTGTGAACGACTGTGAATCCAAGTTGAAAGTTTGAAAAAGTATATGTCAGGTTTCCGCCCAATATTTGTTGGTTTACCGTGTGCTTCTTGCTAAGTTCATCCGCTGTGCGATGATAGCCGGTTTTAATAATAGTTTGAAAAGTTCCGTTTACAGTGTCGCCATCTATCATTTTATTGGAATAGAAAGCAGATAAATCGAACTTTCCAAGCCTGACAGTTGCTCCGGCACCTCTAAAAAAGTTACTTTCGTCGGTAGAACTAAACTTTTTCAAACCTGAATTTCGCGGAGTTACATTTAGCACATACGACGATTTTCCCATCCCAAACTCAGGATGCAACACCAACCCCTGTCCGAAATTAGCCCTAAAATCACCAGCCACCAGTGTTTTAAACTTCCCAACATTATTGAGCTGAGCATGAAACGAATAAAAATCATACCCTTTGTGCGCCGTTCCCCAAAACTGCTCACCGGCATCTTTCTCTGCTGTAAACCCAAACTGGATGCGATCTTTAAAATGAAAATTATATCTCAGGGAGTGATAAAAACTATTTCCCAAGTAATGTTTTGAGTTGGTTTCAGTCGAATTTGGGTCTTCTTCGGGCAGAAACTGATAACCCTCTTTGGTTTCTAGTCCTTTATCGGCACGGAAAAACAGCTCATTCTTTCCATATTTCATCACATCGTGCCAATAAATTTTAGGAGTCTGATTAATTGCTTCACCAACTTTAATAAAAGGTAGCATGCGACGAATATCAGTCATATCTAGGCCTTCAACAAGCTGTAGTTCATAAATAGTTTGCAATTTCCCATTCTGATAAACGTAAGCAAGGATATTCTCAACCTGAATATCAGACAGAAAAGGTAATTTTTCCAGCTCTTCACGAGTTGCCTGATTCAGATTTATCGGATGTTGGGCACAATACATTAAGTCCTCAAAAAAAGACTCATAATCTATAGCATCTTCATTTTCGGCAGCATATTGCTCAAAAATATCAGCTATAAGTTGCTCCGTGGTGGCAACAGCATCCTGTGCTCTTGTTGCAAAAGAGCAAAACAAAAGTAGAAACAGACAAATAAAAAATTGTTTCACAATGGTTTAGGTTTGAGTTACAACTTATTTACTGAAACAATACTTTATACCGGCCAAAGTATTCAAACCGAGCACGGGATGTAATTCACAATTCAAATTCAAAGTAATTCTCCTAATGGTAAACCCGAATCCCAAACAAGGCACTAAATAATCGGACTCATAAGCCCCAAGTTTAACCGATAACTGTTGCAACATTTGATATTCAAAACCTGAAGCAAAGCGATAATTACTGCTTAATTCTTTGTCAACTTGAGTTCTCCAAACAAATTCAGGCGAAAAGAAATATTCAGTACCAAAGCTAACAGTAGAAGGAAGTCGCTTAGTAACAAATTCTGTTTGAACATTCGCCTGAAAGGGATTAAAAGTATGAAATCCTAAACTAAAATTGGGTGAAAATTTTACAGATAATCCCATTTGTGGCAAAAAGGCTCCACGGTATGAATTTGAAGCTACAAAATAAGCTGTATAGTAGTTAAACTGCATACCCATAGCGAATTTATCCGAGAAATTACGGGCGAAACCAGCCCCTATCATCATTTCATGATAAAGCGAATAGCCAAAATGAGAGAACGAGAGACCAGCATTCAACAACTTTGTAGGTACTGCAAGCTGAATACTTTTGGTTGATAGTTCTGGAATTAAATACCTGTTCTCTAATTGGGTCCCAATTTCGGTATTTTCTACATAACCCAAAGTGGCCGGATTCTGAAATGACATCCATTCTTTAGTATCTGAGACCGATGTGTTAGCAATTGAAGTTGTGGTGGGTAGAATATTAGATATTTGAGCTCTAATATATTGATTCATAAAACAAAGTACCAAGAAGGGAATAATTCTTTTCATAAGTATCAGTAGGTTAGATGACAAATACAAAAAACAAAGTAAAATGCAATAAGGATTAACAAAGCTATATGAATATTTTTAATTTACAAAATTTTTATTGAAAAATATTTAGATAGCATAAATAAAACAAAAAAAACTGTTCAAAATCTCAGAGAAATTATATAACTTTGTGATAGCAGAAAGCACATTGATTAAAAATTTAATTGAGTTCAAGATCAAATTATGAGTAGATTAACCAACTACAATAAACAAAGCCAAACCTAATACTCTATAGAATGAATACCCTAACTTCAAAAATTCTATCAATTTTCTCAAGCCACTTTAAAAGTATTGATGCTAAAAAAAAGCAAATTAGAACCGATATTCGATGGCTAAAAAAAGAGCTTTCAGTAGAACAGAAACAAGCTGAAGCTGATGCCGTGTTTAGAGAAATTGAATTATTACCTGAGTTTATTAATGCCGAAACAGTTTTGTTTTATTGGGCTATGCGTGATGAATTGCCAACTCAATTGGCTATTAAAAAGTGGTGCATTGAAAAAAAAATACTCCTTCCATCTATCGACCAGAATAAACTCGTATTAAAACAGTATGATTATACAGGAAAGCTAACACAAAAGAACCTGGGCATTTGGGAACCCGATTTGGTAGAAAATTACGAAGGGAAAGTAGACCTTGTTATTGTTCCCGGAATAGCTTTCGACAGGAAAAGAAACAGATTAGGGCGTGGGAAAGGATATTACGACAGATTCTTCAAAAAATATAAGCCTGCAAAAATTGGAGTTGCGTTTGATTGTCAACTTTTAGACACTGTTCCTATTGCAAAACACGATATTAAAATGGATAAAATAATAACTCCATCCGAAATAATTCAATAAAAAAAGAGGCTTCCGCCTCTTTTTTTATTCTTCCAAATCATCTACTTTGGTAAGTTCTTTTTCACCTTTTCTATAGTAATATATCAAGCCATAAGCCTGACATTTTATCAATTTAGAATATGGTTTATCATCTTTATATTTGGCTTCTACCTGATTCCAGATATCCAAAATTATCTCATCACCTCTCTCACGCAAGTTCACTAAATCTTCCCAATTTCGATTTGTAGTACTTTGATGAATCTTTTGAGTTGATTTATACTCTTTAAAAACTTCATAATGTACCTTTACTTTAGCAATAGTAGGATTATAAATAGGCAATCCACCATTTCTAAGTCGCTCATTCTCACCGTCAATTACACATTTTCCCCAATGTATCAAAGCTGCTTCGGTACTTAAATCTGGCACCGTATGCACGTTAGGATCCAATTGATAGAAAAGCTTGTGCTCTTTTTTAATATCACCCCGAATAACAGAAAGATTAAAAACCTGAATGAAATGCGAAATATATAATCGCGCATTGTGTACGATCTGTTGGTAACGCTTATTAGCTGAAACCTGACTTTCTAAAGTTTGTTGGTACTGACTGAGTTGTTTCTCAAACCCACTGAGGTAAGTTTTAGCTTCGTGAATGGTTTTGTATACAACCACCTGGTCACCATAGCTTAATTTATCAGCCTGCTGAATGGCCGATCTTAATGCACGTAAACGAGCTTGATCTGTGTTTGGAAGTCGACGGTAAGGCATAGAATTACAATTTACAGTCTACAATTTAGAATTAAAGGAAAAACCTCAACATCATAAATTACAGACTCAAAATTAAGAAATTGAAACTGTTCTGCCAACAAAGATAATTAATTAATCGTTCCGAGACATTAATTTCTTAGCTAATTTTCTTAATTCTTGCTTTTTATTTTCATAAATCGAAACTTTTTCCAGATTTGCGACTGCCTTTGTATAAAAATAATGCATCTTATCTTCGCAAACAGCCTTAACACCTAGTTTATTATAAAGCAATGTTACTGCATTAATTTTTTCTTTTTCCAATTTACTATCAGAAATCTGAATCCATTTTTCCAATTCCAGTAAATCATCTCCTTTTGCAAGTTTGATGGCGTTAATAAGCATGTAAGTTTTTTTATTGCAAAGAATATCTCCACCAATTTTTTTCCCAAAAGTGGCTTCATCACCATATACATCCAATAAATCGTCTTTCAGCTGAAAAGCCAAACCTATATTGATACCAAAATCGTACAATTCTTGCGCATCCTCCTCTCCTGCTCCACCTATCCATGCACCACATTTTAAAGCACATCCCAATAAAACAGCCGTTTTTAACCGAATCATTTCCAGATACTCTTCAGCCTTTACATCGTCACGGTTTTCAAAGTCAACATCATATTGCTGTCCTTCACAAATTTCGGCTGCCGTTTTAGAAAACAAATCCAAAACAAGCTTTAAATGGTTGGCAGGTGTTTCTGCAATAAATTGATATGATGCAATTTGCATTACATCTCCGGATAGAATAGCCGTATTATCATCCCATTTTTTATGCACAGTCTGACGACCTCGACGAACATCGGCCCGATCCATTATATCGTCGTGCAACAAGGTAAAATTATGAAATATCTCAAGCCCCAGTGCAGTACTTACAGCCGGTTGTACATCATCCGAAAATAAGTTACAAGCCATGAGTGTAAGCGCCGGACGAATTCGTTTACCGCCCATCGAAAGCACATAACCAATTGGTTCATAAAGACCACGAGGTTCTTTATTCCAGTTGATTTGCTCCAACTCTGAACTTACAATTTGAGTTATTTCATCGAATGTTTTCATAATTCCTCACCACTAAGTCACTAAGAACATTTAGTGACACTTAGAATAAAAAAAATTAATACTTATAGAAACTCTGTGTATCTCTGTGAACTTAATGACTTAGTGTTCAATTCAGTTCGTTTTCAATAATTTCAGTCATCACATCTTTAATATCCAGGCCTGCAGCAGCTACTTGTTGTGGTATAAAGCTGGTTGCAGTCATTCCCGGAGTAGTATTTACTTCCAATAAATTAATTACATCACCTTCTGAAATAATATAATCAATCCTAACAATACCTTTACAGCCCAAAATATCGTAAATAGCCGACGTGAGTTTCTGAACTCGTTCTGTGAGCGAAGTACTAATGCGAGCTGGGGTAATTTCCTGAACCTGACCCTTGTATTTAGCATCATAGTCAAAAAACTCATTCTCACTTACTACTTCTGTTATTGGTAAAACCTGTGTTTTATTCTTGGTTTTATAAACACCACATGTAATTTCTGTGCCGGCCATAAAAGCTTCAATCATCACTTCACTGCCTTCGGCAAATGCAAGTGCAATAGCCGGTTGAACCTGTTCAATACTTTTCACTTTTGTTACACCAAAACTGCTTCCGCCTACATTTGGCTTTACGAAGCAAGGGAAACCTATCTTTTGAGCTGCCTCTTCGTCAGACACAGATTGTCCGGCACGAAGTACTAATGATTCCGAAACCTTTACTCCAAAGCCTTTAAGATATTGATTACAAGTGAATTTATTGAAAGTAATAGCAGCAGCCAACACACCACAACAAGAGTAAGGAAGTCCAATCAACTCAAAATATCCCTGCAAGATTCCATTCTCGCCCGGAGTACCATGAATGGTGATGTAGGCAAAGTCGAAACTGATTTTTTCAGCATTTCGAGTAAAACTAAAATCGTTTTTGTCAATGGCAATTTTCTCTTCATCTGACCATTCAACCTGCCAGATTTTGCCAACTATTGTTACAATGTAAATATTGTAACGTTCTTTGTCCATGAACGAATAGAGTCCCGCTGCACTTTTAAGCGAAACAACTACTTCCGACGAATCTCCACCCGCTACGATGGCTATGTTTTTTTTCATAATGTACTACCCCTAACCCCTAAAGGGGAATTAAATTAGTATTGTTATTAATATCCCCAATCCGTATAAGAAAAAGATACAAATTGAAGTGTGTTTTTATTTTACAAATTAACAGACACAATGAAAGATACTGACCTAATTCCCTTTTAGGGGTTAGGAGTTAATTTATTCTTCTGACAATCGTTTTGCATAATTTCGCCATTTTTCAATCAACTCCTGCATATCATTCGGTAATTCGCTTTCAAAATGCATCATTTCGCCGGTTCGTGGATGTACAAAACCAAGTGTTTTTGCATGCAAAGCCTGACGTGGACAAATGAAAAAACAGTTTTTTACGAATGCCTTGTACATGGCTGTGGTGTTACCTTTCAGGATAATATGACCACCATAGCGCTCATCGTTGAAAAGCGTGTGACCAATATGTTTCATATGTACACGAATTTGGTGTGTACGACCTGTTTCCAGCCTACATTCAACCAAAGTGACATAAGCCATTCGTTCAATGACTTTGTAATGCGTAACGGCATGTTTTGCCAAAGGATTTTCTCCTTCGGGAAAAACGGTAAACAACATTCGATCTCGAGGGTCACGAGCCAAATCGCCAATTATTGTGCCTTCATCTTCTTTTACATTGCCCCAAACCAAAGCATGATAACGCCGCTGAGTAGTTTTATGGAAAAACTGATTTCCTAAATGCGTTTTGGCTTCGGGTGTTTTGGCAATAAGAATTAATCCGGAAGTATCTTTATCGATGCGATGTACCAACCCAATGCGCGAATCGTTGGCATCAAAACCAGGATTGTCTTTCATGTGCCAGGCAATGGCATTGAGTAATGTTCCGTCGTAATTACCAAATCCCGGGTGAACTACCAGATTAGGTTGTTTATTGACCAAAATTATATCATCATCCTCATACACAATATTGATTGGAATGTCCTGAGGAATAATTTCGAATTCATTGGGCGGATAATCCAATACGATGCTAATGACATCAAGTGGTTTGACGCGGTAATTGGATTTAACCGCTTTTCCATTTACAAGAATATTTCCAGCATCCGCAGCATCCTGAATACGGTTACGGGAAGTATTTGACATACAGTTAACCAAGTACTTATCGATACGTAAAATGGCTTTCCCTTTATCTACCACAAACCGGAAATGCTCGAAAAGCTCTTGCCCCTCTCCCACTCCATCTATTTCATCTTCTTCTATCTCGTCAAAAAAGTCTTCTGCCACGATTTGATAATTATTTTAGTTTTAGAAAAACTGTTCTTCGCCTTCTTCTTGTTTCTTGTCCTCTTCAAATTTCTCGTTCAGACGTGCTTTATTTGTTGTTAAGTAAACATCAATACGAGTTCCGGCAACCGATGGATTACCACTGGCTGGGCGCTGACGATAAATAATATATTCTGATTCATTTCCTGAAGGCGGAACATCATATTCAACTGTTCCCAGAGTAAATGAGCCTGATTGTAACACTTCTGTTGCCTCGTCCAATGTCATCCCCTTAACCGCAGGAATAGCTGCATCTACCTGACCCAAACCGTTTCCAACAACCAACACGAGTGAACTTCCTTCTGGTACACGAGTTCCGGGCAAAATAGTCCGACCATTGTACTTTACTTCAATAACCAAATCTTTATATTCTGATGGAGCATATTCGGTGTTAGAAACATTTAATCCTATCGATTGAAGCATAGCAACTGCCTGACGTAAAGATACATCATTGATTTCAGGTAAACCAACTTGATGAACGTTTCTGGAATTGATAATGATATAAACCGGACGATTCGTTTTAATATTGGAATTAGCAGCCGGTGTCTGGTAAATAATGGTACCCAGTTTTTTGCCACGAACATAAACCGAATCCACAATTTGCGGATACAATCCCTTTTTAGCAAGCAACACTTCGGCTTCTTCAACATACATTCCGCGTAAATCCGGAATTACTTCTGATTCACCGTGATGAGTATAATAATCGATTGAAATCAAGGCTGCCCATGATAATGCAACAACTATAGCGATAGCAATCAGAACGTTTTTAAGAACAAAACCAGCAAAAGTTTCTTTCCAGAATTTTTTAATATCCATATTTGTAGTTACATGTTAATTGTAACGAATTACAAGTTATTGATTGATAGGAATTCAATCAGATAGTACGCCCTAAAATATCTGAGGTCAAAAATAATGAATTTATTGCTTCGTAAGGGCATAAAAACAAAAAAAGTAAAAACTTACCTGAAGTCTTTACTTTCTTTATACTGTTTAAGCAGATTGATTAGTGTTTGTGACGTGCTTCATCTGCAACTGTAAGTTTTGCTCTACCTTTGGCACGACGGGCTGCTAATACTCTGCGTCCGTTAGCTGTTGCCATTCTTTCACGGAATCCGTGTTTGTTTTTTCTTTTTCTAACAGAAGGTTGGAATGTCCTTTTCATTGCTTTGTATATTTTGCGTTATTATTATTCCATCTCGGAGTTTGGGAGTGCAAAAATAGATGTTTTTTCTGAATCT
>Ga0302213_1000389_pt1 | contig 25485 bp, 13 predicted proteins | sample II_Fen_N1_2_FD_194583 | JGI IMG/M metagenome (GOLD analysis project Ga0302213, IMG submission 194583) | Peat permafrost microbial communities from Stordalen Mire near Abisko, Sweden - II_Fen_N1_1 | ecosystem: Environmental > Terrestrial > Soil > Wetlands > Permafrost | place: Sweden: Abisko...
TCCGTATAGAGTACTTACAAGAATACCACCACTTTGGAAACCACCGACAACAGACAGGTCAAATCCTTTATAAGCAACACGGGTATTGAATCCACCCTGAAAATCAGCATCAAGATTCATAACTTGTCTGTCATCAGGACCAATTGCCCGTGTTGGCGAACCATCAGCATTACGTGGACCTGTATAAAGCACCTTAATCATACCTGGTATAGCCCCTGGTTGTAATGTCTGCAAATATTTATAATCTGCATCAGTTGTATTCCAAAGACCTATTTTCTTGTAATCGTAGATACTATTTATGGACTGACCTTTAAACCATCCGTTGTTTATGTCTTGAGAAGCTCCTGAAGCAAGAGCAGTAATCTTGTTTGTGTTTTTATACACATTCGCTCCAACTTCCCATGTCCAGCCGTTGAGGTTATCCAATATCACACCATTAAGTGAGATTTCGATACCTTTGTTTTGGGTTGAACCTACATTGGCAGTATAGCTACTTACACCCGAAGTACTTGGTAAATTAACACTCTGCAAAAGATCTTTAGTGTCTGTTATATAATATTCAACTGTACCTGACAAGCGATTTTTTAAGAAAGAAAAGTCTGTGGCAAAATTATAAGTAACAGAATATTCCCATCCCAATTTTGGATTTGGCACTGTATTTACATTAAAACCTGTGCTATAAGTAGTGCCAAAATTGTATGGATTAGTGTTTAACGATCCAAGTGTAGAGTAAGGAGCAACTGCTTGATTTGATGTTTGTCCATAACCTGCACGTAACTTTAAAGCATCAATCCAGGTAACATCCTTCATAAACGATTCTTTATTAAGATTCCAGCCTACAGATACGGCAGGATAGGTATGCCACTGATATCCTGTTGCCAGCCTTGAAGAGCCATCAGAACGTACAGTACCACTTATCATATAGCGGTCGTCATAAGAATACATAACACGTCCCATCAATGATTCCAGGCCCCATACCGAATATCCTTGATAAGGAACAAAATTGGCATCTTTTCCCGGGTTAACCGTAATGTCGGATGCATTAGCCTGTCCTAAATTATAGAATTGTAAGTTGTCAGTGGGAATATTTATTGCTGAAATAGTTGAACTGTTGAAAAAATTCTGTTCAGCTGAGTACATTGCAACTGCGTTTACTCTATGTTTACCAAAAGATTTGTCGTAAGTAAGCATGTTTTCAATGGCCCAATCTGTATTATAAGAGTTATTAACACTTGCAGATGAAGCTGCTAAAGGATTGGGACTCATAACACCCACCCCTGAATAGGTACCAGCGTTACTAAAGTTAAAGTTCGCTCCAATATTGGTGCGGTACTTCAAACCGTCCACTCCAGGTATTTTTATTTCGGCATAGAAAGAGTTATAAGAACCTAATGCCTTTTTTTGATCTTTCCAGGTATCTCCCAAATTTTCAACTCTGTCTTTTGTTAAAACAAATCCCTGATCCAATGGCATCTGAACAAATCTTTTCAACGTACCATCCGTATTATATGGGTTAGCAATAGGCGACTGACTTAATACACCACCCACACCTAAACTTGCACCATTAGTAACATTAAAATTAGTATTTGACGTAAATCCAACCCGAATATATTTACCTATTTCCTGATCGATTGAACCGCGGATAGCATAACGGCTGTAGTTTTGACCTGGTATTACCGCTTGATTCGTATAATAGTTCGCACCAAACTTGTAGCTACCTTTTTCATTACCACCCGAAACATTTAAATCGTGGCTTTGTACTATCGCTGTTGTATAAAACAGTGACTGCCAATTTGTATTTACATCTTTGCCTTCATCTGAACCGTTTGCTGTATATCTACCAGCTGCTGTTCGGAGAGCAACAAATTCGGGTCCATTCATCATAGGGTATTCGATTGCTTTCCCCTGACCATAGTAACCACTATAGCTAACCTGCGGTGCTGCGCCTTTTACTCCTTTATTGGTTGTTATCAATATAACACCGTTAGCTCCACGCGAACCGTAGATGGCAGTTGCCGATGCATCCTTTAGAATATCTACGCTCTTAATGTCATCAGGACTTATGTCGCTGATAGTTCCGGAAAATGGAATACCATCAAGCACGATCAACGGATTATTGTCAGCAGTGAGCGATCGTGTACCGCGAATACGAATTTGCAATGTAGCACCCGGTTTTGAATCTGTTTGCTCCAAATCCACACCTGCAAGACGTCCCTGCAATGCTTGCGTGATATTACCCGCTGGAATTTCTTTCAGCACACTTCCATTTACCGAAGCAACCGAACCTGTGACAGCTTCTTTCCGCTGAGTACCATATCCGACTACAATGACTTCATTTAATGATTTGTCTTCATCTTTCAACGTAACATTGATGTACGTTTTTCCATTGACATCAACCAATTCGGTTTGATAACCAATATACGAAAAACTTAATTTTGAATTTCCGCTTGCTTTGATTTCGTAAGCTCCTGAGATATCTGTAATCGTTCCGCCAGTAGTTCCAACGACCTTAACGCTTACTCCAATTAACGTTTCACCTTTTGCATCTTTTACAACGCCCTTGACATTTATTGTTTGTGCAATCGCACAGAGAGGGAATAGAAATAATAAGAATAAAAGCCCAATAGACTTAATTTGTTTTTTGATTTTCATGATTAGAATTCATTTGATTAGATTTTTAATTACTTGGTTTAAATAATCACGCAATAAATTTTTAGGTTCCCATTTCTTTTTTTTAAATTTAGAGTTTAACTTGGTTGAATATTTATGGTACAAACATACCCATTAATATCATAATTGTTCATGGTTTTTGTTTCACAAACTTTTCTACTGGTTACATTTTCGCGTATTTTGATACAAGAATTTATCTTCCCGTTACATACACAACGTCTTTCCAACATTTAGTACATTTTTATAAACTCCTATTTTTAAATTTGTTGATTGGTTAATTGGTTAATTTGTTGATTGGTTAATTGGTTAATTTGTTGATTGGTTAATTGGTTAATTGGTTGATCCTATAGACAGGCATCACTTCGTTCCGTTGGTTTATTAATGAGTTTGTTTTTCATTTGCATATTACTTACAATATCCCCAACATTGAACTTCAAACTCTTCAAACTCTTCAAACAATGAACAAAAAACGATCTTACCGGTTCATCATCTCTCTGTCACGCTTTTGACGTTGTTTCTTAGTTGTCCCTTAGATATCCCACCTATATCCCACCTATATCCCATATCATAATATAAGGTGGGTTATGGGAGGAATATGGGTAGGATACGGATAAGTTACCGGAAGGAATAGGATAAAGACATGACAAAGAAGTGATGAATACCCTGAAGTTTATCAAGCCGGGATTGCCATTGTCCAAAAAAATATGTGTAACATCCGTTAAACCGGTTGGTGACAACATGGCAATTTCGTAGAAAACCGGTTGTTGATTGATACAAGAAACCGAAGCCTGAAGTATCTGTTTTATTGAATGGTAAAAATGCAACAGGTACAATCCTAAGCCCGTTCCGGGATACGTGAATTAATTTCGGAGATGTGTATTGATTAATTTCCGCCGGCTGACGGATTGTGGGTCAGAGTCTCCCGATACACGGGATTTTCCATTTGAGATAAATTAAAACTACAAAGTTACTAAAACACGACACGTCTGGCAAAAGGTTAAACGAGTTAATTCAATCATAATGTACAACTTACATATAACCGGATAATATGTTAGAAAGAAAATATAGCTGGTTCAAAAAGATTGATAAGAATTAAACCACGATGATAGAAAAACGGTTTTTTTATGGCAATTTAAACTTTTATTCACAACATATGCCGTAGAACCTATTATACATAACACGGTTATATACATTCTAATACTTAAATATTGACAGTTTTAATTTTCTTGCTCATTCTTATCTTTATTCATGTTTTGCGCATATTCCTTTGGAGACATGCCATAAAACTCACGAAACGAATTGGAGAAATGAGACAGATTCGTGAAACCCAAAGCATATGCAAGTTCAGAGATTCCTATCTTTTTGGTAGAAAGTAACACTGAAGCTTGTTTCAGCCGAATAGATTTAATAAAATCACGTGCCGACTGATTTGTAAGTTCTTTTAGTTTCCGATGCATATGAACGCGGCTCATGCCTACACCACTAGCAAGAAATTCAACATTCAGGTCGGGATCAGCGATATTCTCATTGATGATTTTCATTACCTTTTCCAGGAGAACCTGATCGGACGAACGCATGACAACAGGTTTTATAAGCGATTTATTCTCTGCCGAATCGGATAGTTTAGTTTCCAAACGTTGACGGTTCTCAAGCAGGTTAGCAATTCTCTTTTTCAACAGCTCCATGTTAAATGGCTTCACAACATATGCATCAGCACCAATATCAAAGCCCTGGGCCTTATCTTCATCGCCTGATTTTGCGGTAAGCAATACAACCGGAATGTGATTGATATTGATATTCGACTTTATTTTTTTACATAATGTAATTCCATCCATTTCAGGCATCATCACGTCGCTAATAACCAGATTCGGTTTCTCTTTCAAAATAAAGTCGAGCGCTTCTTTCCCGTTCCGGCTTTCAAAAATCCGATACGTATCCGACAACTCCTGCCGGATATATTGTCTGATTTCATCCTCATCGTCCACCACTAATATCCGATACCTGGTTTTGGATTTCACCGAAGTTGAATTATCTGTCGATATTTCATCGTAAAGAGCCATATCAAGCGAATTCATGGGTGCTTTATTAGTTGTTTCCTGGAAGTTGCTTTCTATTTCTGAGTCGTTTAAATGACTATGCCCCATAGGTAGCCGGACAATAAACTCACTCCCCTGACTGTCTTTCTTATTACGTGCCAGTATTATACCATGTTGCAGTTCAACCAATGAGCGAGCAAGATGAAGACCAATCCCTGTACCAAAATTCGATTTAGTCTTATCGTTATCTATCTGATAAAAACGTTCGAATATTCGTTCTATCTTTTCTTCTTCAATGCCAATACCCGTGTCGGAGACTACAATTTCAAAATAATCACGCAATGCTCCTTCCACATTTTCATCAGTTCCGGTACTGAGTGAAATGGTGATATTTCCATTTTCAGGTGTATACTTAAAAGCGTTTGACAGGATGTTAAGTAATACCTTATCAAAATTATTTAAATCAATCCAAACATACAACGTAGGATCTGTATGCTCGAAAGTAAAACTGACATTGCGTTTATTCGCCTGATAATCGAAAGTTTGCATCAAATCATCGATAAAACCTACTATATCTGTTTCCCTGAGTTTCACAAACATCAAACCTTTATCAATTTTTCGAATATCCATCAATTGATTTATCAACCGAAGTATCCGTTGACCGTTTCGATACATCATTTTATATACCTTTTGCTTTTCAACATCCGCATTTTCAGAAATAAGCTTTTCCAACGGACTTATTATTAAAGTCATTGGAGTCCTGATTTCGTGCGATATATTAATAAAGAACTGTAGCTTGGCTTCATTGATTTGCTCGGCATGTTCGCGCCGCATCATTTCCTGCTTATGCTTTATTTGATTTAATATGTACTTTGTTATACCTGCTCCCAGCAAGACGAACAAAATAAAATAAAACGTTTTAGCCCACCACGATAAATACCACGGTGGAGATATAATAATTACATATGATTTTTCTGGAGACCTATAATCCTGAATACAAGCTTTGACCTTTAGCTTATACACTCCATAACTGATGTTCGTAAAGTTGATGCGACTCACACCCTGCTCTGTATTCATCCATTTGGAATTCAGTCCTACCATTTTATAATGGTAGTTAACCCGTTCTGAATTTCCAAAATCAAAGGTTGAAAATTCAAGGCTAAACATATTATCTTTATAAGTCAAATGAATAGTATCCACATCAGAAATAAAACGGCTTATTATTTTCCTTTTTGCAACATCTGATTTTTTACTTTTTAGTATCGGAACATCCAGAATGTATAATTCTGTCAGATATACTTTCAATTGTTTACGTATATCGTTTATTTTCTGAGGATAGAAATGGCTTATACCACTTATCCCGCCAAAAAACATCTCATCATTAGCAGCATGAAAAGTGGCACCTTTTGAAAATTCATTTCCCTGTAAACCATCAAAAGCATAATAATTTACAAATTTGTTTCCTGTAATAATTAACTTTGAGATTCCCATGTGTGTACTTAGCCAGATGTTCCCTTTTTCATCCTCCAAAATACCACAAATCACATTACTGGGCAAACCATCAGCCATCGTATATAATTGGGAATGATTCGTTTTCTTATTATAACATGCCAGTCCTTCTGTAGTTCCAATCCAGATATTGCCTTTATGATCTTCAGCCATTGCATATACGATATAACCCGGCAGTATATTGCCTTTTGTTGTATAGTTCACAATTTCAGTTGTCTTCGGATTTATCTTACAGACTCCCCGAAACGTCCCAATCCAGATAAATCCATCCCGGTCATTTAAAACACAATTTATACCATCACTTAAAATCTTGCCATTATGCCCGCCATCATGAGCATAATGCTGTTTATACATTTGCGTTTTTAAGTCAAAAGAGTACAGACCGGCACCATTGGTTCCTATCCATAGATTTTTCTGCTTATCTTCAGTAATGCAAATAACCTTATTGCTTAAAAAATTATTCCCTATACTTGGTGAGATTTGATTGTAATACGTGCAGAAACCGTTATTCTTATTAAACTTAGAAAGTCCGTTTAAATAGGATCCCAACCAAATATCGCTGTTACTATCCTGAAAAATGCACATAATCGTGTTGGAAACTGAGTTCTTAGTACTGCGCGTATAATGTTTTACTTTTCCACTATTTCCAACCCCGTATATTCCATCATTATCCGTACCAACCCAAACAGTCTTATCTTTATCTTTCAGGATAGACATGACACAACTGGAACCTATTATATTTTTATTAAATGATTTATACCCGAGGATGGTGAATTTATTTGGATTATTCGGCGTAAAATAAACCCCTTTTTGAAAGATGCCAGTCCATATATTTCCGGAATTATCCTGTAAAACTGCATGAACTTTCATTTTGGAAAAATCGAACAATGAAGACTGCATTTCAATGTCTTCTAACATATTCTTTTTCCCATTATACACTTTCATCCCCATGCCATCAGTGCCCACCAGTAAATTTTTTTGTCTGTCAATTAGTAAGCATTTAACAGGAAGGCCCAGTTGAGACTTAGCATAAACGATCTGGTCAAACCTATTCATAATTCTGTTAAACTTAAAAAGTCCGGAAGTCAGTGTTCCTACGAATATATTTCCCGCATGATCTTCACAGATAGCCGAAGTCTGATTACTTCCTATCTTATCAGGCGATTTATAACTGTAAAGTTTTTTTGTGGTTGGTGAATATCTGTTTAAACCCCGATCATCGGATAAAATCCAAAAATCGTTTCGGGAGTCCTGGAATACAGCAACAAGAGAATTACTGCACAATAATCGTGAAAATTTCGAATCTAATTGATACGAATCTTTATTGGAATCTATGATTAAAAGCCCCTGATCGGTTGCAATCCATATTTGGTGCGTATTACTTTCGATAATTGAAGTAATATGAGGGTCGATATTTGCGCCATTTTTTAAAAGTTTTACTTCTTCAAAAGTATCTTCTGACCTATTGTAAAGCATCAACCCGTTAATACATCCAATCCAGAATCTACCTCGTGAATCTTCAAATAGCGTCCTGACGTAGTTATTTTTTATCGTTTTTGAATTTCCCTTTATGTTCTTATAGGTTGTAAATTTAACACCATCATATTTATTCAATCCATCCTCGGTAGCAATCCAGATATAATTACGTCGATCCTGATAAATGGTATTTATCAAACTGTTCGACAATTCTTTATCGGTAGAATAAAAAGTTCCAATCTGGGAAAAAACAGGTGATAGTTGTCCTAAAATTAACAGAAAAAATAAGGCGAGATAGATTTTTTTCATGAATACGAGAGATAGAAGGTTATATTCGAAAGGCAAAGTTACTAATATAAAACAACAATAATAAAATAAGTACTTTTTTTTTAATCAACAGCTCCATAGATGTTACACAGCTTAAAACAAATGTAACGAAATTTCGAAAATATATCTATACTTGAAAAGGATATAATCTTCCTACATATTCACATTTAAATAAAAAAGTCCTTTTGAAACTAAAATTTCACCTAATACTAGCTTATGTTACCTACAACACGAACGATCTCTTAACGTATAATTTGATTTCTTTGGGAGGGTATGACAAAAGCAGAAAAAAAACATTTCAGGTTTTATAATTCAGGATGGATAATATGGTCAACCCAAATGAGATAATAGCAGAAAAAGTACGTATTAAATGAAATGTATTCCAGGATTTTTCAAATGTTACACGCATGGCTGATATTTCACCTGAAGTTGCATGTAAAAGATCGAAACCGGCTAACTGATTATTCAATGGAACATTTCCTATTACAGTTACCCCAAAAACTCCGGTAAAATAAAGGATCATTGCAAGAAGCATAAAATAATAGGTTGCCGTGGATGGCATGGAATATAATTGCCATACTGAAAGTGGGAACATTACCAGTAAACCCAAAAAACTCAGGAAGAAGTAAGGATTTTGTATGGCCAGGTTGATGGATTGCATGGCTTTTAAATATTCCGCATCAGGTAACACCCTTAAACCGATATTAACGGAACATGAATAACTATATAGTAACCCTGCAACTAAACCAGCTAAGAGAATAGTTACAAAAAAAGTAATATGTTGCAACGAAAACATAGCTAAAAGATGAACATAAAAATGCTGCTTATTTTTTACTGAATTGATTTGATACAATCACATTACATCATTTGCCCAAGATGTGCACGTGCTCTATAATCCTGAACAATTGTTGCTTTTAATAATCATCATAACATTTCATATCCGGTCTTTGTTCGAGAGAGCTAACCGGAAACAACATGTAAAAGATTATGTTATTGATAATCTGCATCATCTTAAAATGAGACATTGCAATACGCTTATTTAAAAAAGTAAAAAAGCTACACTGACCAACAGTAATCTATTTAAAACATGATTGTTATTGTATAAACATCTGATTATTGAATTTTATATTCGGAACGGCAAAAATTAAACAGTCATAATCCCCCTTCTCTATTCGTTTACATGAAACCAAAAAAGGAAAAGCAATCAGCTTTTCCTTTTTTTATTCGATAGAATGCAAATGCATTTTAGCTTGTCCTTACAGACAAATTTATCGTCCCCGTATAATTCGAAACAAAATGGATATTATTGCTAAAACAAGTAAAATATGGATAACACTCCCTACGCTGTATGCAAAAAATCCAATAGCCCAAAAGATAATAAGTATGACTGCGATTAAATAAAGTAGATTGCTCATGTTTTTAATTTTTTAATGTTGATTATTATTTTAAGTTTAAGTTAGATATTGTATATCCAATTTTTAAAAGAAAGCATGTTTAAAAAGCAACTGCCAAATTGAAATTAATAACCCCGTTTCTTGCATTCGGAACGGTGTAGTCGGCTCCCAATAGTGTCTTAGTCTTGCCTACCTTAGTCATTCCTAAGTTATACCGCGCACCCATTGTTATTTTCCCTACTTCTAACCCGGCACCTAATACTACTCCGGCATCAATACGGTTATAATCATTTACATTGATATTTTGTTCAAAGTTGAAAAGATTTACATTCGCAACATTCGTTACCTTACCATCAATCATATATGCTGCATAAGGACCAAATTGAACATTTAACAATTTGGTAACATTTACAACACACAATAATGGAATTTCCAGGTATGTCAGATTAAATTTAGCAGTTCCATCTACAAAAAGATTGTTATAAGTGACCGATGAGCCTTTCGTTGTCACATAGAATTCAGGCTGAACAGCAAGAAAACTTGTTACGGGAAATTTATTAAAAACCCCGAGGTTAAATCCTAACAGCATATCAGACGTTGAACCATCAGAGGAATTCAGGCTGGATAAGTTCAAACCTCCTTTAACTCCAAATTGCATTGATTTGGTATCCTGCGCCTGAAGAGGCATTATAGCCATGCATATAAGTAAAATAGAAACAGAAATAAAAATAATAGGCTTTTTCATATTGATCTTTTTTTGTAAAATATGTATCTAAAAATAATAAACAAAGATACGTTGTATCAAAAACTGTCTGGTTACATAATTTGTGATAAAAATTACATAATTCACACTTTTCTCGCATTTTTGTTCCAACACATAAAAAAAGCAGGATTTAACCTGCTTTTTTAAAAACAAAAGATATTCTTATTTATTGTGGGCATCGGTTAAGCCATTCAGCGTCTTTCCAAGTTCATTCAGGTCACGGTTAAAATCACGCTTAAATTTATTCCAGTCGGTATGGATCTTTTCATAATTACCTATTCGGGTCTTAAGATTTTGATTTTTTATCTGCAGGGAGTCAATTCTACGTGCATACACTTCATCAAGTGCAGAACCCGGCTTATTCATTTTTAATTTCAACTTAGCTATGCTCACTTCATTATTTTTAATCTTCAATTCCGACTCCAGTCTGAATGTTTTCAATTCTTCTTCAGTTGCCACATTTTGTGCAACTTTAGTTTCATTATTCCGGGCAGCATTTAGATTCTCCTGAGCAACCTGAGTACGGTTACTGGCATCTTCTTTCTTTTGATCATTTGACATGCAACCGCAGAATAATGCTGTTGCTATAATCACAGCTGCAAAATTAAGAGTGGATTTTATTTTTTTCATAGTACAGGGGATTAGGTAGTTTTACTTACTTGAGATTCAATTTAAGAATATATATATTTTTGAAAGTTTTAGATTAGTATTCTTTATAAATCCGTTGATTAAATGGGAGATATAATATCCCGTAATTCGTCTTTTGATTTGCTTAGTTTTAGTTGAATCCTTTCTAATATTTCTTCTTTCTTTCCTTCGTCAAACATAAAATCATTCTCGTTTAATGCTGCAAATTTTTGTTTGAGTATATCTTTCTGTTCGTCCCAGCTTCCATTTAATTCTGTTGAGTCCATGCTGCTATCCTTTAATTTGGTGAATTATTTTTCACTTCACAAAGTTGCGTATTTTTATACCCTTTTGATTTACACAATTCCCGAAATTACTTACATTATTCACACATTAAATAATTAAAAATTAATAATTAATAATTAATTCATTGTCGTTAAGTTTCACAAAGGGTACATTTAAAGCAAAACTCTTAACTTAAAGACAATGAATTGTGAATTATGAATTATGAATTATTTAAGCCTAGTTTTGAGAAATCAGCTTTCCGGATTGAATGATTTTATTCTTATCCATCAATTTATAAAAATAAATTCCGGCATGCAAGCGACTTGTATCGAGGGTAATCGTTTGCTTTGTCACGAGTGAATTCATCACCTCTACTCCCACCATGTTATAAATTTTGAAATCGCAATTCAGGTATTTCGAATCATTTCTCAAATTAATGGTTGTAGACGAACCAAATGGATTTGGAGCAACTGTCAGTTCTACTTCCGGATCACTGGCATCTACATTTTCAACAGCCGTTGATACACCTGCATAAGGCATGATCACGGTTGAGGCAGCAAGAGTAATAGCACCGGTAGTTGTAAAAGCAGCACCATCAAGCATAACTCCGGATTTCATGGATATGGCTCCATTATTCGAGACAATGATGCCTCTGAAAATACTCTGATCGGACAATGTTACGGCACCTTCTATTTTCCAGAACACATTCTTTGACTGGGCTCCGTTGATCAATATGACCTTTGAGTTTGCCGCGGTGGTAAGTGCCCCGTTGATCTGAATACAGAAAACAGCATTTGCATCACCCACTGCATTTATATAAAGTGTATCAGTAAGCATGGTTGCCGCACTCAGGTGATAAGTCTGGGGAGTCAGTATCATGTTATGTCCAAAAAGCGTTGGATTCAGTAATTCTATATTAACCGGCAATTGGTTTAAATAATTATACATGGTGAGAAGACTCCCTGAACACATATTGGTGGTCATGTCGGGCATCAAGTGAATCATTCCTTTTACATTCGACGGATCAAACCCTGTAGCTTGTCCTACATTCATTCCAATATCCCCTGTAATAAACGAAATACCCGAATTTGAGATCGAGCCGTTTGAAGAAAATAGTGCATACGTTGATGTTAATCCCATTCCCGGAGCCATCATTGAAGAGGACATTTCACCCTGTAAAGTGGGTGAACTCCTCCTGGGATTAATGGTTTCATAGACACGTCCAAAACCCGATAACGGGATAAATGTCAGTATAATTAAGATTATCAGAGTAATTAATTTTGTTTTCATTTGAATATTATTTACGTATGAATAATTTTTAAATACTATGCAAAATTATGTATCAACCGAATAAAATATGTTACATAAAACAAGAAAAAAATTGCAAAATTCACGCATTAATTGTTCAAAACAAAAAAACACCCACTATATGTTACATAGTGGGTATCTGTTTACAATAATCTGTGTTATATTTTTATTGTTGTGAAATCAGTTTCCCTGATTGAACCATTTTCCCATTCGAAGAAACCTTATAGAAATAGATTCCTGAATGAAGCTGACTGGTTGCGAGGGTTGTTACCGGGTTTGAAATCGAGGTACTGATAACTGCCTGTCCCAGTTCATTATATATTTTCAAATCATATACCATATTTTTCAATTCTCCATTTAAACTGATTGTTGCAAATGAGTTAAATGGATTGGGTGAAACTGTCAGTACAGTAGTTGATTTATCAGCGCTTACAGTAGGTGCATCTGTCAATGAACAATTGATTGGTAAAATGGAAGTAATGGAAGCAGATGTTAAGGCACCGGTAGTGGTAAGCGCCCTACCATTCAGGATTACTCCCGTATTGATAGCACCTAATGCTCCGTTATTACAAATAATGGTACCGCAAAAAACAGAATAATCATTTATGTTTACTGCACCTTCAATTTTCCAATACACATTCTTTGCCTGTGCTCCGTTGATTAAAAGAACTTTTGAATACGTACTGGTGGTTAATGCCCCGTTGATTTTAATGATAAATACGGCATTTGCATTCCCCTGGGCATTGAGGTACAATGAATCGGTAAATACCGCTGCAGCTTTCATAATATAGGTATGAGGAGTCAGAACAAGGTTTCGTCCGAATTGTGCAGGATATAACAATTCAATATCATCGGGTAAAACATTTAAATAATTATACACATTCAACAAATCTGCAGCGCATTGTGCAGTTGTGCCGTCAGGAATTGGGTGGACAGCTCCGCCTACCAATAAAGAATTAAAACCGGTAGTCAAACCTACGTTGGTACCAACACTTCCGGTCAGAGTAGTAACCCCTGTATTTGATACAGGACCATCTGCAGAGAACAATGTAAAACAGGCAGTGGATTTAAGATCAGGAGCAACCGGACCGCTTAAATAAGGGCTTCCGCAACCTGTAGGGGTATAGGCAAGTGCACCATCAATAGTAATTGCACCAGCTGTTGATAAAGCCCTACCTTCTATTGTGTCGCGTGTTGAAATAATAATGGCAGCATTATTAGCTATTATAGTTCCTTTCATGAAAACTCCGGGAGCCAGACTTACCAATCCCTCCACTTTCCAATATACGTTACAGGCTAAGGCCCCGTTAATTAAATGGATTTTCGATTCAGCATTGGCAGAGAACGAGCCGTTCAGTTGAAAGATAAATTCAGCATTCGGATCGCCTTTTGCATCCAGCGTAAGACCTAAGTTCAATGTTGATGCACCTGAAATGGCATATACGCCTGGTACTAAGGTTGTTCCATTTCCAAGTAATGAAGCAGGGTGAAAAGTAGGTATTGAACTATTTAGCTGATTGTAAGCAATCAACAAATCGGCAGCACATTGTGCACTGGTACCATCCTGGTCGTGCATGACACCATTTACATTACCAAAACCGGTACTGGATCCGTTATTTGTGCCCACATTACCGGTTAGCTGTGTTATACCGGTATTACTTACAGATCCATTTGTAGAAAAGAGAACGAAATTGGCGGCAGTTCTTAAATTAATCGACTGTCCGAAAGTTGCATCAGGCATTAAAAACAGCAATGCTGCTGTTAACGTAATAAGTAGTTTTGTTTTCATATATTTTTTATTTGCGTTAAATATAGTCCTATTTAACACAACAAAGGTAGGTTAACTTTAAAGCTCATAAGTTACATAACTTTGTATAGAACTTGCATAATTCACATATTCATACTAATTCTTTAAGTATTTATAATTAGGCTGATACTGTATTGATATGTATAAAAAAACCCACTACAGGAATGCAATGGGCTTTAAAAGTTATGGTAAGTATTTATTGTTGTGAAATCAGTTTGCCCGATTGAACAACTTTATTATTATCCGTTACTTTGTAAAAATAGATTCCTGAACTAAGGCCACTTGTTGTTAGAGATGTGGATTGTTGTGTAATCGATGTATTGAGAACTTCTATCCCCAACGTATTGTATATTCTTAACCTGTAATTACCGGTTTTAGTTCCATCATTTAATTGAATGGTTGCAACTGAACGAAAAGGATTCGGAGTTATACTCAGCACTTCAGCTGCAGCTACTACAGAACCAATTCCACTAACAACATCTTTCGGATTAAGAACTGTAACTGCTGAAGTTGAAAAACTACCGTTTGTTGTCAGAACCCTGCCATAGAGCGTAACTCCGGTATTGATCTGAACAGCTCCATTGTTGCAAATAACTGTTCCTCTGAATACCGAATAATCATTGATATTCACGGCGCCATCTACTTTCCAGAATACATTTTTTGCCTGCGTTCCATTGATTAACAGAACTTTTGCATGAGTGCTTGTTGCCAGTGCTCCAGTAATCTGAATCACAAAAACAGCATCGACATTCCCTTGCGCATTCAGGTAGAGTGAATCGGTAAGCACGGTAGAGCCTTTCAAAACATAGGTATGAGGAGTAAGAACAAGGTTCTTACCAAATTGTGCAGGATAAAGCAGTTCAATGTCCGGTACAAGAGTATTCAGTGAAGAGTATACATTCAGTAAATCGGCAGCACATAAAGCAGTAGAGCCATCGGCAACTGAGTGTATGGCACCCGTTACTGTCATTGCATCAAAGCCGGTTGTCAGTCCTAAGTTGCTTCCAACGTCACCTTTTACATTCGATATGCCACTGTTAGTCAGTGTGCCCTGTGCAGTAAAAAGCGCATAGTTTTCGGTTGTAGCCAATGCAGGTGCTGCTGGGCCAGTCAGATAAGGGCTTCCGCAACCTATTGGCGTATAGGCTAAAATATTGGTTACATTAACCGCTCCATTGATGGCGAGAGCTCTTCCTTCGAGTGCTGCACCGGAGTTAATGGCAATGGCTGCATTGTTGGCTATTACCGTTCCTTTGAAGGAAGTTCCAGAAGCCATGCTAACCATTCCTTCCACTTTCCAGAACACATTACATGCCTTTGCTCCATTGATCAGTCTGACACTTGAGTTGGCAGTTGTAGAGAAAGTTCCTTGTATTTGGAAAATAAATACGGCATTCGGATCATTTTTTGCATCCAGGGTAAGATCTAAGTCGAGAGTTGAATTACCTGCAATGGCATAAACACCGGGAACAAGTGTAGTACTGTTTCCAAGAAGTGGTGCATGGGAATAATTTGACACGGCACTGTTCAATTGATTATAGGCTAACAATAAATCGGAGGCACATAATGCAGTTGCACCATCACTGCTGTGCATTGTTCCGTTCACATTGCCGAAAGCTGTACTTGATCCTGAGTTGGAACCTACATTTCCTGTAAGTTGTGAAAGGCCTGTATTTCCAACAGCACCTACTGACGAAAAGAGAACAAAATTCGCTGCTGTTCCCAAATTAATTGACTGTCCGAAATTTGCATTCGGCATTAAGAACAGGAAAGCTGCAGATAATGTAATAAGTAATTTTGTTTTCATTCTATTTATTTTATAATGTGAGAGTATTTTCACATCGGAACAAAGGTAGGTAAGATCATATCCGGGAATATTACACAACTTTTGTAAATAGTTGCATTATTCACACGTTTTTCAGTAAAGGATATTTAATTCGGGGTGTTAAATTTTGTGATTACTAAAGAGCTCTTTATTCTGCACATATAACCTAATGACCCCAAGCCCCTCCCGATAAATCTGGATAAATTGCAGGAATGCAAAGGGTATATACGTGATTCTCTAGATGTTGAAATAAATGGTTTGGGAGACTGGAGTAATTTACACCCCTTTAGGGGCTTGTGGTTGTTTCTTTGTTTCATGAGAACCCATTGGTCCTGATTTTCAATGTAATTTCTCCGCTTTCTTTCTGTCCTTTTTATATTCCTTGCGGGGATCTTCCTTATTCAGTTCATTCAATTCAGTATATGCTTTAACCAATGATGCCGGAATTTCTCCCTTATAGGTTATTTTGTAAAAGGAGTAGCCATTGAAGGGAATAACTGCTTCGGTCGGTGCAAACCTTACCTGTTTTTCAACCCCTTTATCCTTGAAGTATTCCATAAAAGCATGTTCACGTACTTTGCTTAAGAGTCTTAATTTGCTGTTTATAATTTTCCAACCAATAAGCAATACACTTTTATCCTGAACGGTATATAACAAATTTCCGTTTGTCTGTTTGTTTAAATACGAAGTAAACGATTTATTCCGTATAGACATTTCATCAATCAATATTGAATCATTTTTATCGGGGATTGTTTCACGATTTTCATGCAGTGTCATAAAGTACTTTTTCTTTGCTTCAAAAAGCTCAATATATTCGGTTTCTTTCACAAGATAAAGTTTTGGATGTACTACAATGGATGCTTCCGGGTTCTTTGACAGATATTTTACCAGTCCTTTGACAAATTTTTTCTGTTTATCGTCAAGATCTCCCCTGTGCATTTCCCATTTCATAGAAAGTGACTTTTCAATATCCGCTTCAATGTTCTTCACATGAATCCGGTAAGGTGTTGTAACTGGTTTGACTATAACATTTTCAAGGGCATTGAATATAATATCACTCAAATGGAACGTTGGTTTTTTCAAATTGCCCGTTATCGGTATCTGGTAATCAATCACATTCCCCCGATCCCTGATTATAGCCATAATAAGCCCCATTGGCAACCATTTTGTATCCTTATTGTGAATACGTTTGGCCACATGCGGATCAATAATTTCAAGACGATTCCGGCTTTTTATTATGCCATTGCGTACATTCCATGCACCGTTAAGTTCAATGACTCCCCGGTTCAACGGATACGACGTAAATGATATCAGATAGGGATTAAACAGAGTAGCCGGTACCCGTTGAATATTATATTTCAAATCAAAATCCCCACTATCCTTTGGATTAATGCTCAGGTTCAGGTTAATATTTCCGGAGGGTTTCAGTCCGCCTTTAAAAGTAATATACACCCGATCCTGATTTTTATCAATGGAATCGGAAATAACAGTAACCGGTTCAAACTGCAACGCAAATTTTTCACCCAATGCAAAATCATTGTAGTGAAAAGCACCGTTATAAATCGCCAGCCGATTGATTTTATAGTCGCTATGAAAGAAATTCTTTGACAATTGGGCTATATAATTACCGATAGTAACAATCAAATTGAAATTTGACGGGCTTCCCTGTACTACCATTTGGTTCCCTTTCATCTTTCCGAACATTTGCAATATATTATCAAAATGATCGTAATGCTCGTATTTAAAATAAGGATGGATAAGTGAGACAGAGTCGAACAGATATTTATTATCCTTTGGACTAAGTTGGTAAACTGCCAATTGCAATTTATCAAAGGAACCATAATCTACATTTTTATTTTTACCAAAATGAAATTTATGGATAGCCAACATACCTGTAAAGGTTACATCATTTACATCCCTGAAATTACCTTTTGCTTTCAGATTGGCTTCGAGATTTGCCGAAAAAGTTCCATAATTCTTTAAATCCTTAATATAGGGTTCCAATACTCTTAAATCGAACTTGTGGACAACAACTTCAATCCGATAATTCAGTTTTTTTACATTCATCGAGAAAATTCCTTTCATACTTCCCTTATGGGTACCCGACAAGAATGAATACCGTACATCGATTGAATCGGAATCCCAACGTTTACCGGGACATTCGAGATTTACATTTTTAATAAAGTAATTTACAGGAACCGATTTTTCACGATAATGGATAATCCCGTTTTCTATCTTAATTCCAAGTATACTGACATGAAGGTTTGAAGGTTTACGATTTGTCTTTTTAGGAGTGAATTTCAGGATAATGTCACTAAAATTAAAATCTTTCCTTTTTTTATCAACCATTATATCCGGCCGATTGAGTTCAAGAGCCGATAATTCAATGGTTTTGGAGAGTAATTTATGCAGGGAAATATTGATATTTACACTTTTAGCAGAAATAAAAAGACTGTCGCTGTTGAATTCATGAACTTTCAGATTGCTGATATGCAGATAGCCTGTGAAAGGGTTTACATACACCCAATCCAGGGTAATTTTCCGTCCTGTATATTGTTCATCATATTTTTCTATTAATGACTTCGTGATGGGAGAAATCAGCAGAATGACGAACACTACAAAGATGAGTATAATCCCTGCAACGATAGCTCCGGCTTTTAAGAGTTTATGCTTTTTATTCATTCGAAATAAAATTTTCCAAAATTATTCAATTTGCAAAGATTAGAATATATATGATGAGAATTATTACATAACTTTTAAAAAAAGTTACATCATTCACAGGTCCTGAGATAGTAAGAATAGATCCGTATCAGTGAAATAGAAAATGATTTAATCCTAACAATCAACCATTGAATAGTACACTAAAAAAATAAAGACAGAGACCAATATGGCCTCTGTCTTATCAGAAATAAACAAAACAGATATAGTGAACTTATTGTTTAGGAATAATATCAATGATAACTGTACGGTTATACGAACGTTCTTCAGGGTATTTATTTTCGAATGGTGATAATTTTTGATCACCTCCAAATCCCAATACCTGGAAAGTAACATCGGTACGACCTGACTTCTTCAATCCGTTTTCTAATATAGTACGGACATCGTTTGAACGGGCCAACGACAATTGTTGGTTATATTCCGCAACTCCGATAATATCGGTATGGCCATGAATAATTACATTGGCACCAACCGGAATACGTGGCATTACAATATCAGTCAGGTACTTTTGGTATACTTTGAGAGCAACCGATTTATTGAATTCATAGATAATGCTAAAACGCATACCATCACTTTCTTTCGGTGCAACCCACAATACCATGTGTACATTTGCTTCTTTGGTCACTGATTGACCATCCTTGGTCTGACCAATCATTTTCACCTTGTAATCGGCTTCAGGAGTTGTCCCTAAAATAGATTTACCGGGTATGCTGACCACATCTTCCGAATAAGGACCAAATTTTTGTACCACACCTGCATTATCGGTAAATTCTAAATACCAGGATGTAAATGCTTTGCTGGCTCCTTCGTTGTGGAAAGAAACATAACTGTCTACCGGTGCTTCCTGAACGACATTGATTTCAACCGGTTTTAACGGTGCATCAGGTCCTGTCTGGAATTCCATTAATAAAGCAGGAGAATTGCTTTCAATCGATACACGACGATCGCCTTCACTTACCAGTACAAGTTCTTTTGTACCACCTGCCTGGATAGCAGGATATTCAGCTTTAACACGGCCTTCGATAGCAATTCTTTTCGGATTAATATCAAAAACTGTTACCAGATAAACTTTGATTGATTCTGCCATTTCACGGGCATCCTTTGGACCTTGTTGTGATGAACCAACCAACTTAACGGTTGTTGAAGGGTCTTTACTCATACGGTCACCGAGGATGTTCAAAATATTGTAGTACACTTTCATTTGGCGATCGGAACGACCTGATAAATTCTGAGGTGCATTCATTTCAAGATCATCTTCTTTAAAGTCAGCTACCTGATTCTTCTTAAGTATCACATAACGTGAAGGGATTTCAGTAGAACCTAAATCAAAGTACACATAATTGCGAAGCGGGAATATTTCCCTGACATTACGATCGGCAACAATGTTTTTTGGCGAGTTAACAGTAAATATCACTTCTGGTGTGACCACTGTTGGTACAAAAGCATCAGTTTTTACAGGAGTTGGCACTTTATGACCCGTTCCGATTTTAAGGGCTGCTCCTACCCTGACAGTTGTTATATTCCAGGTTTCAATTGAACGTGGACCCTGTCCGAAATAAGGATGAAAAGAAACAAATGGTGATAACACAAATTGCGTCTTCTTAGCTTCCTTTGTCAGGTGAATATCATATCCGGCACCAATCTGCATTGAAATAAGGCTGCTATTGACATCACTAAAATCACCTTTTACATCTGCTGTTGGCAATTGATCGGGGAAAGCCGGATTAATGCCAAGTTTGTAGGTAAATGATTTAGACATATTGAAGGCAAAACGAGGACCTGCATACACATAAAAATTTGATTTAAATGGGGCAAATCGAAGGCTTGGTTCAACAGTAATATAGCTCAGGTCGGTGATTAAATCGGCAGGACAATTACAAGGAGTTGTTACCTGGTTGTATTTGCTGCTACGGTTATCATATCCGGCCTGCAGCATAATTCCCCAACGGGAATTGGCAGGGCGGTATTCAATTAATGGTGCAACAAATAATCCAACACCGGTACCATCATGAAACGTGGTAGGTACAGTTAGTTCAGCATTCAATTGCTGGGTAGAACCACGGTAGAAATTGACATTTCCTCCGGCAGCCACTCCAAAATACCAGGAAGGCTTGGTGTACTGGATAGAATCCTGTGCCTGTACAGGTGTTTGAATTCCCACAGCAACAAAAGCGCAAAGAATAAGACTTTTTATGCTCCGGGCATAAGGGAACCGCGCCATGCGCGATTCCTTTGTGATACTATTTTTAGTTTTCATATACGAATGAATTATTATTTATTGAAATCCACAACTAAGGGATCATTTTAGTTATTAAGGAAGTACAACAGTACTGGTGTTAAACGTGACAGCCGACTGGGCCAATAACCTACCGGTAACCTTAGCACCTGTATTCAGGGAAATAAGAGTCTGGCTCAGGACATTTCCGCTAAAATCAACATTGGAACCAATTATGGCATCGGAAGCTGTAATCCAGAAAATGTTCTTTGCCTGGGCACCACCTGTCAAATGGATGATCGCCGTATTGTTAACTGTAAGTCCTTGTGCAATCTGGAATACCCAGGTGTCATTCGGTCCACCACTGAGGGTTACACCTGCATTGGTAATTAAAAGGCCTGAACTCCATTTGTACAATCCGGCAGCCAGAGTCATTCCACTGATATTGCCTGCACCCTTGTCAACAATAACAGTAGTTGTCAGACCCATTGCAGTAGTGAATGCTGTCTGCATATCATTAATGGCTGTAGTCATTTTAGACGGAGGAGCAAGGGTATAATCCGAAGCATATACTTTGCCGCTAACATATAAAGAGGTAGCAAATTGATTCGTGGCATCCATGATTAATGAAAAACCTGTAATAGCAGTTGCAGCTGCGGGACTGACGCCTATATCCCCGGTTATGGAAGTAACACCGATTGTAGATATTCCTGTTTTTGACAACACGCTGAAATTACCCGCTGTTTTAAGATCAACAATGCCTGGTCCCTGAGCGATAGCTGCTGTAAAGTTTGCAGTAATGTTTTTATTGCCATTCATTGAAACGGTTAATGGGTTTGCAATCCCTGTTGCATCAACACTCCATGAAGTAAATGAATACCCAGGATTTGACGCCGGGGTCAGAACTACATTCGTACCATTCGGATAGGTCAGCTGGTTTGGATTCCTTGAAACAGAACCATTTATTGCCGTTACATTCAGGGTGAAATTAGTGGCATTTGAGGTAAAGTTTGCTGTAATATTTTTATTTCCGTTTACGTTAACCGTTAAAGGATTTGCAGTTCCGGTAGCATCACCGCTCCATGAGGAGAATGTATATCCTGCAAGAGGTGCAGCAGTAAGTTGAACATTTGTTCCGCTGTTGTATGTGGCTGCATTTGGACTTTTGGTGACAGTACCGTTAGGTGAAGTGATGGTCAATGAGTAAACATTAACCGTTGTAAATGTCCATGTTGTATCTTTAGCAATGGAACTGGCATCCATATTCTTGGCTGCTGTAGTAATTTTAGCAGTATAGACAGTGTTTGGGCTAAGGAGACTGGTAGGTGTAAAGGTTGTGATAGCTCCAACGCTTGAAACTGTACCAGGAACTTGTGTTGTACCGTTAAACACGGTAAAAGTTGTTGCAGTCATTGTTGCAGGATCCATAGGGACACTAAAGATGGCATTAACAGCTTTGTCAAGCAATACGCCGGTAGCGTTCATTAACGGGCTTGTTGCAAGAACAACAGGCAAAATGGTAGTACCGGTACTAAAGACCCATACATAATCAGCCTGTAAGGCATTGCCCATTAAATCTTTTGCGCCTGTTGTAATTCTGGCGGTAAAGGTGGTATTGTCTGCAAATTTACTGTTAGACGTAAAAGTTGCAGTTGAATCGGTGTACGAAACGGTTCCAACTATTTCCGTTGTACTTTTTACGATAAAAGAAGATTCATTAATCGTTTTAGGATCCATCTTCTTGTTAAAGGTGGCAGTTACAAGAGTTGTACGTGCTGCCTGTTCGCTCCCAATGATAGAAGCAACTTTGCTGCGGCCAACCAGAGTCGCACCACTGGCAGGTGTTGTTGATATAACAACCGGACAAGGACCTCCATCTTTAACGACATAATCATCGTTTTTACACCCCGCAAAAAGAACAAGCGATGCGATTGCAAGGGAAGTTAATAGTTTTCTCATTTTCATACATTTTAATTTTATAGTGAAGTTATTTTCACTATGCAAAGGTGCAACCTTTAATTATGTTACAGCTTACACAATTTCGGATAAGAGTTACATTATTCACACGTGTTACATTTTCTATTTGTTTATTTACTATTCTGACATTTCGCAAATTCATTGTTTTCATGTCATTGGTTAACAGATAATAAAAGAAAAAGAGTAGTTCTCTTCTGTTGAAGGAGAACTACTCTTTTTCTTTTATTGCAATTGAATGATTCTGTTTTTTAGTTCACACATCCATTATTTTAGTGTGAATTAGAATCAATTATTTAGTCATTTTAAATTCAACACGTCTGTTTTTTTGACGGCCTTCACGAGTTTCATTTGGTGCAATCGGATTGTGTTCTCCGTAACCTGTAATAATAACACTGGTTGCCGGTACATGTCTTGCCGTTAAATACAGTTTCACTGCGTTAGCACGTTTAACCGATAATGTCTGGTTATACTCTTCCGTTCCGATATAATCGGTGTAACCTGCAACACTTAATTTCACAGTAGCCGGATTATTTTTCAATGTAACAGCAATCTGATCCAACGTTGAAAATGAACTTCTGGTTAACTTATCAGAACCGAATTCAAATTCCACATTTTGATAGGAAGATGGAGTCACTTCTCCCTGATTATTGGTAGTAAGAACTACTATCTGGTCATTTAGTTTATTAATCTTATCGTTCAATGCAGCGTTTTCATCTTCTATTGCTTTCAAACGGTCCATAGTTTCAGTAGTATTATCTTTTACTATTTTTTCGATAATAACCGGTGCAGGTCTTGGATAATATTCACACATGGTGATATTACGGGCATGTTGTTTGTTCCCTGTAGCACCAAATTTAAATCTTAGTCCAATTGTTGCAGTAAGTGCTTCACAATTGCCTTTCGACCAATTAACGCCACCTAAATTAGCCCTGTCGTAATAACGGTATTGTACTTCCCCACCTAAAGCAATAGATTTGCTTAAGTTGTATTCAACATTCAGTCCTAATTTAGCCATCATTGTTTCAGGAACGCCGTCACCTGAATTACGTGAATCAACAATCAGATTATTGTTCTGATCGGACAATTTAAACTGATAGAAACCTACTCCGACTCCTGCATCTCCGTAGATATTCATCTTACTCCAGAAATTAGTTCTGAAAGGGATTAATAAATTTGCAAGGTTGATAGAACCATACATCAACACATCATGGGTCCTGCCTTCTAATTGACCGGTCTGAGTGGCATTCAGCTGATATGAATGGCCATAAGGATTATAGGTATATTCCAATCCAAGTCCGACAAGAGGATTAATGGTATATTCCACGTTTCCTCCAAGGATGAAATGGAATAAATCTCCACGGGACATTCCTCCGGGAATTACCCTGAAATAATTAGCACCACCTTTAATTCCGATTGACCAATGGTTTACAGGAGTAAAATCACATGGTGCGGGTGCAGCAACAACTGCTACCTGTGCAGGCACAATGGCTGTCACTTCCTGAGAAGGAACTGTGGTAACAACATCCTGGGCGGGCACCGTTGTAACTACCTGGGCAGGTAAAGTCATATCACCTACCTGTACCGGTACAGTGGTAGTAACTTCCTGTTCCGGTACTTTTGTAACAACCTCTTGGGCAGGTACGGTTCTGACTACTGTCTGTGCTGGCACAGTTGAAATCACTTCCTGAGCAGTGGTTGTTCCAACTGCAACAGTCATAAGCATGATACTTAATAATAAATTTTTCATTTCTTTTTGTTTTTAAATTAATTGTTTATTTCCTGTAATTAAGAGAGAAATTTAAGTCATTCCAATCGTTCAGCTATTCAGCAAATCATAATACTTACTCTGTAAAAAAATAATGGAAGGGTAAAAACCTATTCACATCTTTTTATCTAATGAATGTATTTTCTTGTTGGGACAAAGGTATTATTCTTATGAAGTGTGCATCTTACATAATTTTAAATAAAACTTACATCATTCACACTTATATAAATCATTTTTTGATTCATAAGCCTGGTTATTCCTGGCTGGTTAATTTATTCTTTAGTCTACGCTGCTGATTAACAGACAAAAAAAATACGTTGAACTTTAAATAAAGTACAACGTATTTTTAAGTCTCGTAAAATATAATTCTAATCAGATAAAAGAATTCAATCCTATATTATGGTAAAAACTGAATATTTTATTTAGTTATTTGAAATTCTACTCGTCGGTTTTTTTGACGACCATCACTTGTCTCATTTGGTGCAATGGGATTTTCTTCTCCATATCCTGATACAGCAATTCTGGAAGCAGGTACATTTTTCCCCAGTAAGTAAACTTTTACAGCGTAGGCTCTTTTCACCGACAATATCATATTATATTCTGCCGTTCCGATATAATCGGTATATCCTGCAACGCTTAAATATACAGGTTCAGGATCACTTTTTAGCATGTCAGCCACTTTGTCTAAAGCAGGATAGGCACCAGGAACGAGTTTATCAGAACCAAACTCAAATTCTATGTGCTGTAATGACACATTCTTTACATGTTGCTCTTTGGTAGAAA
>Ga0302213_1000394_pt1 | contig 25227 bp, 19 predicted proteins | sample II_Fen_N1_2_FD_194583 | JGI IMG/M metagenome (GOLD analysis project Ga0302213, IMG submission 194583) | Peat permafrost microbial communities from Stordalen Mire near Abisko, Sweden - II_Fen_N1_1 | ecosystem: Environmental > Terrestrial > Soil > Wetlands > Permafrost | place: Sweden: Abisko...
TCATTTTCTGTTTCTTTTATGACTATAACTTTGGGTAGTGCCATGTGTATGTATTTATATTATAGTCCAAAGGTAATAAAAAAATCCAATTATACAAATTAGATCATATTATATATTCATATGGTATTACGCATTAGTTAAGTGTTATTTCTTAGCCATGGAATAAACGATATTGCGTACCCAGGTTGCCCACTCGCTTTGGCTCTTCGATTTGTCGAACGTCTGCCAGGGGATCGGTTTCCCGATTCTTATGGTGAAATTTTTTCCTCTTTGTTTGAACATTTCGTTCACCAGGTACATCATTTCAATATTAAATTTTATATGAAAAAACTTCCGCAAATTGGCGACGTTGTAAAAGAAATTGGAATTTCTCCCTTCGAAATAAACCGGAATAACATCCCGTTGGTATTCAACGGCTTTTGATATAAAATTCTTCTTCCATTCCAAATCAATAATTTTACCTTTTACCTTTCGTGAACAGATACCTGCCGGGTAGGTCAGCAGGTGGTTGTCGGATTCGTATAACTCCTGCATCATGGAGGCATGTGTTCTGTTTTGTGAACCAACCTTGTTGACGGGTACAAACATTTCACGCATAGGCACAATGTTCATGAGAATATCGTTTGAAAAAAAGCGGATTTTACCGTCGTATTCTTTTCCCAGTAAATAACCTGTAGTAATGCCGTCCAATCCGCCCAACGGATGATTCCCGGCAAAAATATATTTACCGCCTCTTGGCAGATTCTCTTTTCCTTCAGCTGTCGTTGTGACATCTAAAAAATTAAAAGCTGCTGCAATCAACTCAAGGTTCTTTAGTCCCGGATATTTAATTATGAATTCATTTAATTCTTTTTCATGAACGATTTTCCGCAGATAATTAATGATGAATTTAGGAATCTTCGTATTTGGCGCTTTATTTTTCAGGATCTTTTCTACGTCAAGAGTGGCAATTTCTGGTTTATTCATAAAGTCGGTTTCTGATTACTATAGACTGCAAATGTACAAAAAATGCTTTAGTAATTGAATGAATCAGTCATTGCATTCCGTTTTTGAGCTCCAGCCCCTGAATTGTTCGGGAGAAGACTGTAAACGTGAATCTCACGTTATATAAACCATACTGATTCCCATAACCGCTTTATGAATAAAAAGGATCGCTTCTTTTCTTATTCCTGCTTTCCCGGCTTTGCTCTGACTTCTCATTCAGTCATTTCCCGTTCTGTTTTTGCTAGAGTGATAAGTGGAATATGACCGTGATGTGCCGGTATCAGGACGCATTTACACGGGGAAAGATCATTTCAACATTTAGATTTCTTGCTGTGGTATCTTTTTGATCCATCTCTGTTTCCGGCCGGTCCGGAGTAGGTATAAAGTGGAATCGGAAAGATTTCGGAGAGGCTTGGGAGAGGGTTGGAAGGGGCGTACCTCATGGAACCCTCTCTGAACCCTCTCTGAACCCTCTCTGAACCCCCTCTGAAGTACAAGCGAATGACAGCGGAAAAAAGCATTCCAGCCGAAGGTAAAATCTGAATTTGGATTGCGAATACAGGAAAAAAGCGGGTTCCGTTTTATTTATACGATTGTCTTTTCTTGTGCAGATGATTGAAAATAGTATATTCAAAAAGGTTTTCGGACAATTGTCCGGATTTTATAAGAAGCACGGATTGATGTTTTATTTTCTATTTGTACTCAAAAGCCGTATCTTTGCATTGATTTTGAAAATACAAAGCATAAAAAATATTATGAATTAATGAGTTTCCCCCACTTTGATTGGTTTTTACAGCAAATCACAGCATGATGTTTGGTAAGTGTTTAGTAATAAATAATGTAAAATAAATCCGGGTCGAGAGAAGATGGTTGAAAAGCTGTTCACAATCTGTTGAAAAGTCTTATTTTTAAGATGAATAATTGTTGATAAATTAAATGTGGGGAAATGTGGGGAATTTGAAATTAATTTTATACTTTTACCGTTGAAATAATGTGCGCGGTTAATTATGTCAACATTTATAGGTAAATACGAAGCAAAAGCAGATGTAAAGGGAAGAATCTTTATACCTTCTACTTACCGTAAATTGTTGCCGGATGGGGAAAAGGAGCGGGTTGTAATGCTAAAGGATGCTGAGAACGACTGTTTGGTTGTTTATCCGGAGCATGTGTGGACTAAAAAAGTGGAAGAGTTAACTTCGACGCTGAATGAATGGAAATCCCAGGATCAGCTTTTTTTGATGCAATTTGTATCGGATGCAGAATGGCTGGACATTGACTCGCAAGGGCGGATATTAATTTCGAAAAAGAATTTGCAGGCAATAGGAGTTGAAAATTCGGAAGTTCTGTTTGTAGGGATGATCGACAGGTTTGCTTTGTGGAGTAAGTCAAGGTTTGAACAAGTCAGAATGTCTCCTGCTGATTTTGCCGCTTTGTTGAGAGAAAAAATGTCAAAGGAATGATTGAGAATAGTTTCCTGACAGCATGACCCGGATACCGGGAACCCTGACGGGACTTTTTGGAGGGTTTATCCGGAGGTTTATTCCGGATGGGCTGATATGAAAGATGTATAATTTTCAGATGAACCAAGATAACGAAATTTACAAAAATATAAATGACAGAACCTGCCTATCATATTCCTGCATTGTTAAATGAAACCATTGACGGTTTGAATATAAAACCTGATGGAGTTTACGTTGATGTTACTTTTGGAGGTGGCGGTCATTCGCGTGAAATCTTGTCACGTCTTGGTAAGGATGGTAAGTTGTTGGGATTCGATCAGGATGAAGAGGCGATAAAAAACAAGATCGACGATTCGCGGTTTATCTTTGTTCGTAGCAATTTCCGTTATCTGAAGAACTTCTTACGTTATCATAATATAGACAAAGTAGATGGCATTCTGGCCGATTTGGGCGTTTCATCACACCATTTTGATGAGGCCGAACGTGGCTTTTCATTCCGGTTTGATGGACTGCTGGATATGCGTATGAATACAAAATCGCCTTTAACGGCAGCTGTTTTGCTGAATACGTATCCGGAAGAGCAATTGGCGGATGTGTTTTATCTCTATGGTGAACTCCGTAATTCCCGCAAGATTGCCAGAACTATCGTAGAGGCTCGTACGAAAGCCCCATTTGACAGGATCTTTCCTTTTATTGAAGTGCTGAAACCTTATTTTGGGCGTGAAAAAGAGAAGAAAGATATGGCACGTGTTTTTCAGGCTTTGCGTATTGAGGTGAATAAAGAAATGGATGTTTTGAAATCACTGTTGGAACAAAGTCTGGAAGTGTTGAATCCTGAAGGAAGATTGGTGGTGCTGACGTATCATTCGCTGGAAGACCGGTTGGTAAAGAACTTTATACGCAGTGGTAATTTTGAAGGAAAAATTGAAAAGGATTTTTTCGGAAATATATTATGCCCGTTGAAAGCGGTCAATAACAGAGTGATTATTGCGGACGAAGCAGAAATTGGACGCAATCCACGAGCCAGAAGTGCAAAACTAAGGGTTGCGACATTGGTGCAGGAATGAGGAGTGAGGAGTGTGGAATGAGTGAGACGCTAGAGGTAAGAGGTAAGGAGTAAGACAGGAATTCAGAGTATTGCACATTAAATATCAGATTCATAGTTACGCGGGATATAGTTGTAATTTATAATTAAGGGAATGAACTGGTTAAAGAAAATATTAGAATCTATTCGCGGTAGTGAGGATTTCTCGGACATTAAGTCCAGCACGATCCGGGATATACTGAATGGGAATATTCTGACCAAGAAGTTCTTTCAGAAGCAATACGGTTTATTGATTATGATTGCGGTTTTGACGTTTTTGTATGTGGATAACCGGTATTATTGTGAGACGCAATTAGCGCATGAAATTGATTTAAAGAAAAAAATACAGGATGTAAAATACGAGTCGCTGTCTATATCGGCAGAGCTGATGGAAATAAGCAGAGAATCGAATGTTATTAAGAAATTGAATGATAATGGATTGGACCTTAATGAATCGATAACGCCTCCGACAGTAATTGAAGACAGCATACCCCGAAAATAAATGGCTGACAAACGTAAAAATATTGTCCTTCGGTTTGGCATAGTTTATATTATCATATGCTTGTCATTTTGTGCCGTTCTTTACCGGATCGTGATAATACAATTTGTGGAACGTGACAGGTGGTTGGCTTTAGGGGCACATAATATTAAGACAGATATTGTTGTAAAGCCAAACAGAGGAAATATCTATGCCTGCGATGGCAGATTGATGGCCAGTTCGATACCGACCTATTATGTTTATATGGATTTACGGGTACCCGCTTTGCATGAGAAGGAAGGTAAATTGTTCAAGGAAAATCTTGATTCCTTATCCATTTCTTTATCAAACTTTTTTCGAGATAAATCGGCTTACGAATATAAAACGATACTAAAAAAGGCTTACCGGACCGGACAAGGAGAGTTTCAGCTTTACCCTAAAAAAATCACCTATTCAGAACTTAAACGATTAAAGACTTTTCCTCTTTTCAGATTGGGACGAAACAAGAGCGGTTTGATTACCAAAGCGTTTTTTCGACGTATCAGACCTTTTGGATCGCTTGCAACACGAACCATCGGGGATATTTATGCCGATGAGACGAAAGGAGGTAAAAACGGCCTTGAACTGAGCTTTAATTCCAGTTTGTTGGGTACCCCGGGTATCTCGGTACGGGAGAAAGTGGCAAACACTTATATGGAGAATATCCAGGTTGAGCCAGTTGATGGGATGGATGTCACTACGACTATTGATGTCGACCTGCAGGATATTGCAGAAAAGGCATTAATGGATGGCGTAAAGAAATTTGATGCGGCAGTTGGCTATGTCATTTTAATGGAAGTTCATTCGGGAGAAGTGAAAGCCATCGTTAATATGCAACGGAATAATGATGGTACCTATACGGAGAATAAGAATGGAGCTGTTTCCGATATGGTTGAACCGGGTTCTACATTTAAAGTTGTATCTTTGATGGCAGCTTTGGATGAAGGAAAAGTGAAGATTACCGATACGATAAATACCTTCAACGGCCAATATAAATTTGGGAACAGGATTATGACGGATCATAATGCGAATCACGGGGGGTATCATAAAATAACTGTTGCCCAGGCAATATATGCTTCTTCGAATATCGGTATTTCGCGCGCTATTGTAAAAGCATATGGACGTAATCCATCCAAGTTCGTGAATAAATTATATTCGATGAAGGTTAACGAGCGAATGAATATTGAAATACCCGGCGCGGCAGCTCCGTTTATCCGTCATCCAAAAGATAAAGCTCATACATGGTCGAATACAACGCTGCCTTGGATGTCGGTAGGGTACGAAACTCAGATTCCGCCTATATATACACTGGCGTTTTATAATTCGATAGCTAATGATGGGAAATTGATACGTCCTTTTTTTGTGAAGTCGATCAGTAAAAACGGACAGATCGTGAAGGAGTTTAAAACGGAGATAATTAATCCTACGATCTGTAAGCCAACTACCCTGAGGGATATACGCTCGACTCTGTTGGGAGTGGTAGAAAATAAAATGGGAACGGCACAATGCGTCAGGTCAAAATATGTTCGTATAGCAGGGAAATCGGGAACAGCCCAGATATCGCAAGGAAAAGGAGGGTACAAAACAGGAGGCACAAAACATCAGGTGTCATTTTGCGGATACTTTCCGTATGAGAATCCACGTTATACATGTATTGTGGTCATGCGTCAACCGGGGATAGGGTATCCATCAGGTGGAACAATGACCGGATCGGTGTTTAAAAATATTGCAGAACGGGTCATCGCCCTAAACTCGAATCGTAAACCTACACATTTTGATAGAGATTCGATCGATGAAGGACACCTGATACCGATTGCCAAGGCGGGATATTATAAGCCATTACAAACGATTATGGCGGAAATGAAGTTGCCATTGACAGCCAGTTCAACGGATTGGGTAAAAGCATTTGCCGAAATAAAGCAAACACGTGTAGAACCGATAGCGGTTAAAAAAGATATTATCCCGAATCTGGATGGTATGGGAGCCAAAGATGCGGTTTATATTCTTGAAAATATGGGATTAAATGTTCAGGTTACAGGTCGTGGCAAGGTGGTTTCTCAAAACCTGAAAGCAGGTACATTAGCCCGAAAAGGCAGATCTATCTTAATAAATCTTCAATAAATTAATTTATAGCAAGTATTAAAAAACTGACGAATATGATATTAACAGATATATTGCAAAATGTTATTTTGCAGAAAACTGTCGGAGAGACGGAAATCGATATTGAAAATATTCAGTTTGATTCCCGTAAAGTGAAACAAGGGAGTGTCTTTGTTGCGACTCGCGGAACGGCTTCCGACGGACATCAATACATCCCAATGGCGATTGAAAAAGGAGCTTTGGCCGTAGTTTGTGAAGAAATTCCAACTGAAATAAATCAGGGAATATCTTATATAAAAGTAGAAAACAGTGCAGATGCCCTTGGGAAAATGGCTTCAGCATGGTATGGTTTCCCTTCTTCAAAATTGACTTTGGTAGGAGTGACAGGAACCAATGGTAAAACGACGATAGCTACTTTATTATATCACCTTTTCCGTCAACTGGGGCATAAAGTAGGTTTACTTTCCACGGTTTGTAATTATGTTGATGATTTGGCGGTAGAAGCCACACACACAACGCCAGATGCCTTGGAGTTGAATGAATTAATGGCTCAAATGGTATCTGTAGGTTGTGAATATGCTTTTATGGAAGTCAGTTCTCATTCTGTAGAACAACGTCGTATTGCAGGACTGGAATTTGCAGGGGGCATATTTACCAATTTGACCCGCGATCATATAGATTATCATTTGACCTTTGAAAATTATCTGAAGGCTAAGAAGAAATTTTTTGATGATTTAGCAGAAGATGCTTTTGCACTTACCAATGCCGATGATAAAAATGGCCTTGTTATGCTTCAGAACTCGAAAGCAAAAAAATATACATATTCACTCCGTACATTAGCTGATTTTAAAACCCGCATATTAGAACCTGGCTTTGAAGGCATGTTGCTTGATATGAATAACAGGGAAGTAAATGTATCGTTTATCGGGAGATTTAATGCCAGTAACTTATCGGCAGTCTTTGGAGCAGCCGTATTACTGGGTCAGGATGAAATTGAAGTGTTGAGAATTATAAGTTCGTTACATTCTGTTGCGGGTCGTTTTGAAACGTTTCATGCACCGACAGGGTATACAGCCATTGTAGATTATGCTCATACGCCGGACGCACTGACGAATGTGATTGAAACGATCAACCAGATATTACAGGGAAACGGACGGTTGATAACCGTCGTAGGTTGTGGAGGAAACAGGGATAAAGGGAAGCGTCCTATGATGGCACGTGAAGCAGTCAAAGGCAGTTGGAAAGCTATTTTGACGTCTGATAATCCACGTTTTGAAGAGCCTCAGGATATACTGAATGATATGTTGGCCGGGCTTGATCTGGTAGAGAAAGCCAAGAGCCTTACTATTACCGATCGCCGTGAAGCAATACGTACAGCCTGTGCTTTAGCTCAGGCGGGTGATGTAGTTCTGGTTGCAGGGAAAGGGCATGAGGATTATCAAATTGTCCAGGGAGTAAAACATCATTTTGATGATAGAGAAGAAGTAAAGAAATGTTTTTAATATATTGATGTGCTAATATTATAATGACGAAATTCGTGAATTATTAATTATTAATTATGAGTTAATATGCTGTACCATTTATTCCGATATTTAGAGAAGATATTCGTTTTTCCAGGATCTCACTTATTTAGTTATATTTCATTCAGGACTGGTTTAGCGTTTATAATGGCACTTTTGCTTTCAACCATGTTGGGTCGCCGTATTATTGATTATTTGCAGAACAAGCAAATTGGAGACACGATACGAGAACTGGGCATAGAAGGTCAAATAAAGAAGATAGGAACGCCGACTATGGGCGGGATTATCATTATTATAGCCATTTTGGTACCAACACTATTATTGGCAAATCTGACAAATACATATGTCTTATTGATGTTAATCACAACTGTTTGGTTAGGATTGATCGGATTTTTAGACGATTATATCAAGGTGTTCCGTAAAAATAAAGAAGGATTGAGCGGGCGGTTTAAAATTGTGGGTCAGGTCGGCTTAGGGCTAATCATTGGCTTAACAATGTATTTGAGTCCGGATGTGGTAATTCGGGAAAATAAAGAAGTAAAGGGTGAGACTCAACGGGTAGAAAGCGTTCTATATTCGAAACATGATGTAAAATCGACGATAACGACTATTCCGTTTGTGAAGAATAACGATTTTAATTATGCTGATGCGTTTAGATGGGCCGGTCATAATGCGCAGCGTTATGGTTGGATTCTATTTGTTCTTGTATCTATTTTTATTGTAACAGCTATTTCGAACGGAGCCAATCTGACAGATGGACTGGATGGATTAGCGACGGGATCTTCGGCTATTATCGGGATCATTCTCGGGATTTTGGCCTATGTCTCGGGTAATATAAATTACTCGGGATACCTGAATATTATGTATTTGCCAGGAACAGGGGAGTTGCTTGTTTTTGCGGGAGCATTTATTGGTGCGACCATTGGATTCTTGTGGTATAATGCTTATCCAGCTCAGGTATTTATGGGCGATACGGGAAGTTTGACTTTGGGCGGTTTAATCGCTGTTTTTGCGATAGCAATCCGAAAAGAATTATTGATTCCTATTCTGTGCGGAGTATTTATTATAGAAAATTTGTCGGTAGTACTACAGGTTGGATATTTTAAATATACAAAGAGACGCTATGGAGCGGGAAGACGGATTTTTAAGATGACACCGTTACATCACCATTATCAAAAACAAGGTAACTCAGGTATCCAGGCAATTTTTCAACGACCGTTACAAGCGATGCCGGAATCACGGATTGTGATTCGCTTTTGGATTATCGGAATTATATTGGCAGCAGTAACGATTATTACATTGAAGATTAGATAAGCCCCGTGAATTATTTTTAAAGGGGTTTTAAAAAAGAGCTAAATAAAAGATATATTTATACGAAAACGAATTTAAATTTTCCTATTAAAGTCAGGGTCTGTTTATGAAACGAATAGTAATTTTAGGTGGAGGAGAAAGCGGTGCAGGGGCAGCAGTACTCGCTAAAAAACAAGGTTTTGAAGTCTTTCTTTCAGATTTGTCGGAAATAAAACCCGAATATAAAGCATTATTGGATCAATATGATATTCAATGGGAAGAGAAACAACATACAGAAGCTATAATACTGAATGCCGATGAGGTGATAAAAAGCCCGGGCATACCAGAAAAAGCTCCTATGATTAAGAAATTACATGCTCAGGGAACGCCAATTATCTCCGAGATTGAATTTGCCGGTCGTTATACAAAGGCCAAGATGATTTGTATTACGGGCAGTAATGGAAAAACAACGACAACTATGCTGATCTATCACATTTTGAAAAATGCAGGTTTAAATGTTGGATTGGCAGGAAATGTAGGACAAAGCCTGGCGTTACAGGTAGCGAATGATTCGTACGATTACTTTGTGGTGGAACTGAGTAGCTTTCAGCTTGACGGTATGACCGAATTCAAGGCTGATATTGCTATTTTGCTGAATATAACTCCTGATCATTTGGACCGGTATGAATATAATTTCCAGAATTATGTAGATTCAAAGTTTAGGATTACGCAGAACCAGACCGAAGAAGATTCATTTATTTTTTGGGAAAATGATCCCGTTATAAAAGCAGAACTGGCGAAACGGAATATTCAATCGACCCTGTACCCGTTTTCGATTGAGCGTACTGAAAAAACGAAAGCATTTATCGAACAAGATGAATTGATTCTAAAAACATTAAAGTCTCTATTTACTATGCCGACGTCAGAATTAGCCTTGCAGGGCATTCATAACACCTACAATTCGATGGCAGCCGGATTAACCGCCTGTATTGTGAATGTTCGTAAAGAGAGTATCAGGCAATCATTACAGGATTTTCAGGGCGTGGAACACCGATTGGAATATGTTGCAACCGTAAAAAATGTACGCTTTATCAACGATTCCAAGGCGACGAATGTGAACTCATGCTGGTATGCACTTCAAAGTATGAAAACGCCTGTTATACTTATTTTAGGAGGAACCGACAAAGGAAATGATTATGCAGAAATAGAGGAGTTGGTTCGCGAGAAAGTGAAAGGCTTGGTGTTCATGGGGTTGGATAATAAAGCATTGCATAGTTTTTTTGATGGGAAAATATCAACTATAACCGATGTCCAATCGATGGAAGATGCAGTAAAAGTATCGTATGTCATGGCGGATGAAGGCGATACGGTTTTACTTTCACCATGTTGTGCAAGCTTCGATTTGTTTAAAAATTACGAAGATCGTGGAAAACAGTTTAAGAGTCTGGTTAGAAGTCTTTAATCTATATGGCTGTTTAATCTTTCAATAATCCAACATTTATGAAAACTCTTTTAAAGAAATATTTAAAAGGTGACGCAACATTGTGGATTGTGTTTTTCTTTCTGTGCATTCTATCAATAATAGAAATGTACAGTGCATCAAGTACATTGGCTTATAAAGCAGCCAACCATGCAACACCGATGCTTCGTCATGTCGGTTTTTTGACAGGTGGAGTATTGATTGCTTTTTTAGTTCATTTGATTCCTTATCGATTTATCCGTATTTCTTCTTATCTGGGATTACTAATTTCAACAGCATTACTGGTTTTTGTGCTTTTTAAGGGGCATAGTGAAAATGATGCTGCACGTTGGTTGGTAATAGGTGGCGTACAGTTTCAGCCTTCCGAATTAGCTAAACTATCTGTGATTATTGTTGCTGCTGATTTGATCTCAAGAATCAGGGATAATGCCAAAAACGAATGGGTATATTTCAGGAATACGATTATCATGTTGGTTGGAGTTTGTGGTTTGATTTTACTTGAAAATTTCTCGACAGCCTTTATCCTGTTTACAGTAGTGTTTATCATGATGTTCATTGGGAGAATATCTTTCAAATATCTGGGTTCAATGGCCGTTATTCTGATAATTTCACTGGTTATAGGATATGGAATCGTAAAAGCAATTCCAGAAGGATCTATGCCGCATATGTTAAAGCGGGCAAGTACCTGGGTTGCCCGAATCGAAAGACATTCAGATAAAGAAGGGACAGAAAATAAATATGTTATAAACGATAAAAACCGACAGGAAAAATACGGCCAGATTGCTATTGCACGGGGAGGAGTCTTTGGTGTTATGCCGGGTAACAGTGTGGAACGTGATTATTTACCGCAGGCTTACTCTGATTTTATATTCTCTATTATTGTAGAAGAAATGGGGTTGATTGGAGGTTTTATTGTCATTATTTTATATTTGATATTGCTTTTTAGGGCAGGTAAAATTGCCACAGACTGTTCATCTGTTTTTCCGGCTATTTTGGTGATAGGACTTTCGTTGATGATAGTTATCCAGACATTTGTAAATATGTCTGTGGCAACGAGTTTAATCCCTGTTACCGGACAACCTTTACCTTTGATAAGCAGAGGAGGAACATCTATTTTGATTACCTGTATTTATTTTGGAATAATTATGGGAATAACGCGTCAGATAAAAAGTGAACAAGAACCCATTGAGAAAGATTTTGTAGAACAGGAAGAGGAATTACCTGTAGTAGAGTTGGAAAGTTTGTGAGAACCTTTAACTTTTTTAAGAGGATAGTTTATTGAAAAATAATGATTTAAATTCATTCTTTTTGCGTAATTTGCATTCAATATATTAAAGATAATGAAACCTAAATTTATAATCAGTGGTGGTGGTACCGGAGGGCATATCTTTCCAGCAATTAGTATCGCTAATGCTTTAAAAAAGCAAATGCCTGATGCGGAAATACTCTTTGTCGGGGCGCTCGGTCGCATGGAAATGGAACGGGTTCCAGCAGCAGGTTATCCTATTAAAGGATTGCCGGTAAGTGGTTTTGACCGTAAAAATTTATTTCGCAATATAAAAGTGTTGTGGAACTTACTGCATAGTATGATCCTTGCCCGCAGAATTATCAGCAGGTTCAGACCCAATGTCGTTATAGGAGTGGGAGGTTATGCAAGTGCCCCAACACTACGTGCCGCATCGGCATTAGGAATACCTACGGTAATTCAGGAGCAGAATTCATATGCCGGAGTAACAAATAAATTACTTGCTAAAAAAGCCAAACGTATTTGTGTAGCATACGAAGGGATGGAACGTTTTTTCCCTAAAGAGAAAATAGTTTTAACAGGCAATCCTGTACGTCAGGATTTATTTTCAGTAAAACCAAAATCAACGGAAGGGTATCAATTTTTTGGCTTCGATCCGGAGAAGAAAACTATTTTGATTGTTGGCGGAAGTTTAGGAGCCAGAACTATCAATCAAAGTATTATTGCAGGGCTAGATAAATTATCGAAAACAGGTATTCAGGTTATATGGCAAACAGGTAAATTCTATATTGATAGTGCCCGTAAAGCATCAGAACCTTTTTTGTCTGCAAATTTATTGGTTACTGATTTTGTTTCGCGGATGGATTTGGCTTACTCAATTGCAGATTTAGTTGTATCACGTGCAGGTGCAAGTTCTATTTCAGAATTATGTTTATTGGCAAAACCGGTTATATTAGTTCCTTCGCCTAATGTGGCGGAAGATCATCAAACTCAAAATGCGTTGGCCTTGGTTCGTAAAGATGCTGCCGTGATGATTAAAGATGCAGATGCTGTAGAACAATTAGTCAATAAAGCATTGGAATTGATGAATAATGAGTCTGAATTAAATAACTTGAGCAGAAATATCCTTAAATTAGCAGAAAAAGATTCAGCCGATAGAATTGCATTAGAAGTGATAAAGTTGATTGATTGAAGAATTGCATATTGCCCATAAAGATGAATATAAAACGCTAGACGCAAGAAAAATGAATAAGTTTACAAAGTATTATTTTTTAGGAATAGGTGGGATCGGCATGAGTGCTTTGGCTCGCTATTTCCATACAAAAGGTTTTCAGGTTGCAGGTTACGATCGTACCGAAACGAAGTTGACTTCTGATTTGATAACAGAAGGAATTAAAGTCAGCTTTAATGAAGATGTTGATGAAATACCGTTTGCTTTTACAAAACCGGAAAATACATTGATTGTACTTACTCCGGCTATTCCAAATGATCATCCACAACTGAAATACTTTCAGGAAAATAACTTTACCATTCAAAAACGTGCTCAGGTATTGGGTGATATAACCCGTCAAAGTAAAGGAATTTGTATAGCAGGAACGCATGGGAAAACTACGACTTCAACCATCACAGCCCACCTGCTGTATCAATCGCAGGTATCCTGTAATGCTTTTTTGGGTGGAATAGCCAATAATTATAATACTAATTTATTGCTTTCTTCAGAGAGTAATCTGGTGGTAATTGAAGCTGACGAATATGATCGTTCGTTTCATCAGCTCTCACCATATATGGCTGTCATAACATCTGTTGATCCCGATCATTTGGATATTTACAAAACGGCAGAAGCATATCATGAAAGCTTTAAGTTTTTTACGTCGTTAATTCGTCCTGGAGGAGCATTATTAATGCGAAAAGGGATTGATATTGTGCCGCAGTTACAAAAGGGTGTGAAACTCTATTCATATTCAATGAATGAAGGCGGTGATTTTTGTGCTGAAAACATACAGACTGTAAAAGGTGAAATTCATTTTGATTTTGTTACTCCAAGTGATCGCATATCCGATGTCAGATTAGGTGTTCCGTTTGAGATCAATGTTGAAAATAGTGTAGCAGCAATGGCATTAGCATGGTTGAATGGTGTTTCTACAGAAGAATTACGTACAGGCATATCTTCTTTTTCCGGAATATATCGTCGTTTTAATGTGGTATATAAATCGGACAAGATAGTTTTTATGGATGATTATGCGCATCATCCAAGTGAATTAAAGGCAAGTATCTCTTCTATACGAAATTTATATCCTGAGCGGAAAATAACAGGCATCTTTCAACCTCATCTATATTCGAGGACACGTGATTTTGCCCCGGAGTTTGCAGAAGCTTTGTCGCAATTAGATGAATTGATATTATTGGATATTTATCCTGCTCGTGAATTACCAATAAAAGGTGTTGATTCAGAACTTATTCTACGTGAAGTTAAACTTAAAAACAAAACTTTGTGCTCCAAGGAAAATCTATTACCTTTGCTGAAAGAAAAGCAGTTGGATGTATTGGTTACTTTTGGAGCAGGAGATATCGATAAGTTGGTTCCATTGATTAAAAATCAATTGAAGAAAGGCAATAATTGATAATTTAGATTTTAATTATGAAACCCATTTGGAAATACATATTAATAGGCTTTTTTACCATGTTGGTAATTAGTTATATCGTATTTTCTTTGTGGCGTTTTTCAGGAAGAGAAAAGACCATTGTATGTCAAAATCTTGAAATTATATTTGCCGACAGTTCGAATAGTCAATTGGTTACTCAAACCGATGTAGCACATATTTTAGAACGAAACGATTTAAATCCGTTGGGTAAAACGATAAAAGATATCCGAACGGAATCTATTGAAGAAATTCTGCACAAAAATCCTATGATTAAGAGTGTTGAATGTTATCTTGCACCAACGGGAGCAGTTACTATTAGGATTTCTCAACGTTGTCCAAAATTTCGTGTTGTTGGATGGGGAAGTTATTACATAGATATTGATAGGAAAACGATGCCGGTTTCTAAAAATCATGCAGCCTATGTACCGGTAGTTTCAGGACGTGTAACAGTTTCGATGGCTACCGGCGAAATGTTTGATTTTGTAACGTATCTGGCGAATGATCCATTCTGGAATGCGCAAATAGAACAGATTTATGTTTGCGATGATATGAAAATTGAACTTATTCCCAGAGTCGGTGATGCTATTATTGTTTTGGGAACATTAGATAATTATCAATCAAAACTTGAAAAATTATACAAATTGTATCAGAAAGGATTTAATGTCGTAGGTTGGAATAAATATAAAACTATTGATTTACAATATAAAGATCAGGTCGTTTGCAGTAGGATCGATCAACAAAGTGCACAAACTAAAATAGTTAGTGAAGAAAAAAAGGATAGTATTATTGCCAGTAAATTATGATTTCAAATAAACTTATAGCGATTGATTTCGGAAGTACACGAATTTCGGCAATGGCAGCTGAAGTGCTCGAAAATGGTGCTTTAAAGATATTTTCCGAAGAATCAAAGACATCAGATGATGTGAAATGGGGAATTGTGGAAAAGCCTTCAGGAGCTTCTTTTAAAGTGAGTGAATTGCTTAAACTATTGAAAAATAGTGCTAAAATGACAGATATTACTCATGTTTCAGTTAGTGTTGGAGCTAAAAGTATGAAACAAATTTCTATATCTGTCAGTCGGTTTGTAGAAAAGCCGAATGTAGTATCTGAGAACTTATTGGCAGAAATGCTGGAAGAATGTGAGCGAAAATCGAAGTTGCCTGATATGACAATTTTCGATGTTATTCCTATTTCATATTTATTGGATGGTAAACGAATAGATGAACCTGTCGGTCATAAAGCTAATCAAATAACAGCTAACTATCATGTGGTTTATGGAAATTCCATAATTAAATCGGAACTGGAGCGTTGTTTTGATCGAACAGGAATTATGCTTGAATATAACCCGTTGGCAGCTGAGTCGCTGGCTACAGTTGTCTTTGAAGAAATAGAACGTGAAGTTGGTTGTGCCTTGATTAATTTAGGAGCGACCACCACTACGTTGGCAATTTATCACGATGGTGCTCTTCAGAATTTGTTAGTAATACCGTTGGGAGCCAAAAATATTACCAAGGATATTCAGGAACTGGGAATTAGTGAAACGAATGCAGAGAGGTTGAAATGTTTGAAAGGATGTGCCCTTGAGTCGTTGGTAGATGACCCAATGTATATTCAGGTTGCTTCAGTAGATTCGGAAAATACGCCGATACGAATTTCAACGAAATTTCTTGCAACCATTATCGAAGCGCGACTGGAAGAAATACTGCAGCCTGCTTTTGATGTAATTGCTAATCTGCCATTTGAATTGGAAGCAGGAATGGTCATAACCGGAGGCGGCTCAAAGCTGAAACATATTATTGATTTTATTGAAGCCAAGACAGGTTTATATGTGCGGTTTGGTGATCATTCTGAATGGCTTTGTGATGGCACAAATGAAAAGTACTATGATCAGTTTTATGCCCAGTTAATTGGGACTATTTTACTGACGCATGAATATCGGAAAGAACATCCGGTTGAAGAAACGATAAAAGAACCTGAAAAGAAACCAAAGCTTCCAAAAAGAAGATTCGGAGAAAAAGTATCTGAAGGTTTCTTTAAATTTTTCAATGATGATAATAAGCTGAGTTAATTCGTTGAATAGTTTTAAATTGGTTAGAAAATATAAATTAGAAATATATGGGATATTTAGACGACAGTTTGCCCTTAGAATTGCCACTTGTTGACAGTTCAATTATTAAAGTTATTGGCGTTGGTGGTGGCGGTGGAAATGCTGTTAATCATATGTATCGTCAGGGAATAACGGATGTATCGTTTGTGGTTTGTAATACCGACAACCAGGCTTTAGCAAAATCGCCTGTGCCAACTAAAATCCAACTGGGTATTGCTACTACTGAAGGATTGGGAGCTGGTGGAAAACCTGAAGTAGCCCGTCAGGCAGCAGAGGAGTCGATTGATAAGATTGAAGAACTTTTGAAAGACAATACCAAAATGGTCTTTATAACTGCCGGTATGGGTGGAGGTACCGGAACAGGGGCTTCACCGGTAGTAGCAAAGGTTGCTCATGATTTAAATATTTTAACTGTAGGCATTGTTACAATCCCGTTTGCTTTTGAAGGAAGCATGAAAATCAGGCAAGCGCTGGAAGGTGTTGCAGCTTTAAGTGAACATGTAGATGCTATTTTAGTGATTAATAATGAAAAGCTGAAACAAATTTATCCGGATTTAGAACTTTCAAATGCTTTTGCTAAAGCTGATGATGTTTTGACGAATGCTGCCAAGGCTATAGCAGAAATAATAACAGTTCCCGGATATATAAATACTGACTTTGCAGATGTATACAGCATCATGAAAGATGGTAATGTGGCTATCATGAATACGGGTTATGCTTCGGGGGAAAATCGTATTACGAAAGCTATCGAAGATGCGCTTAATTCACCGCTGTTGAATACGAACGATGTGAGTGGGGCAAGTAAAATCCTGTTGAGTTTATATTGTTCAACTACCGACCAAATCAGAATGGAAGAAGTAGAACAAATTCATGAATTTATGTCAAAGGTTGGTGAAAATGTTCAGGTTATTTGGGGTGCCAGTTTCGATGACGAATTGAAAGAAAGTGTGAAAATAACATTGATTGCTACAGGCTTTGATGTAAGTGATATTCCTGGAATGCCTGCGACGATTGCTAAAGCCCATACACATAATAAACCCGCAATGAGTGCAGAAGCTTCCCGTTTTTTTGAAGCTCCTAAAAAGGAAGTTGAACCAGAAGTAGTCATAGTAGAGAAGAAAGAAGCCGAAGTGCCCAAAAAACCAGACACAGAAAAAGCTTTTGAACAGTATTATGGCAAACAGGCACAAACAGAAATTGAGCAAGAGCCGGAAATGCCTGTTTTTACGCTCGATGATCTGGAAGATGAAATTACGATGAAAAATGTAGAAAACGTTCCTGCGTGGAAGCGAAAACTGATGAAGTAATAATGTATTGATTTTGTGATTTTATAATAAACGACCAACTCACTTAATCGGTTTAATTGATCATACATTTACTAATCAACCAATAGACTAATTAATTAATCAACCAATAAAAATGGACGAACTATTTGATAAAGTAAGCGGTGATATAAAAACTGCCATGTTAGCCCGCGACAAAGTAGCTTTGGAAGCATTGCGCGGTATGAAAAAAGAATTCCTGGAGGCTAAAACTGCTAAAGGTAGTGATGGAACATTAGCAGATGAAGTTGCTATAAAAATTCTTCAAAAGATGGTGAAACAACGGAAGGAATCTGCACAGATCTATAATGAACAGAACAGATCGGATTTAGCAGAAAATGAACTGGCTGAAGCGACTGTTATTGAAAGATACCTACCTGCTCAAATGACAGATGCTGCTCTGGAAGCTGCTGTTGTCGCCATTATTACTCAGCTTGGAGCTACAGGTCCGCAAGATTTGGGAAAAGTAATGGGTGTTGCCAGCAAACAGTTAGCCGGAAAAACGGAAGGACGTTTGATTTCGGAAAAAGTAAAATTGTTATTAGCTAAATAATAAAATCATCATAATTAAGTAACCTCCGGGAATATTATTTCCTGGAGGTTATTTGTTATAAAAAACTGCTTAAATATCAATTTTAAATTCAATAAACTATCTTTGCAAAAAAATATCCATTAAAAAGTAATCTGATTGTTGAAAATAATGAATAAACTTCTTATAATTGATGACGAGGATCAAATTAGAAAGCTGTTATCGCGCTTATTAGGGCTTGAAGGATATGACGTGTTTCATGCTTCCGATTGCAGAAATGGCCTCAAACAGGCTGAGACTCATATGCCTCAGGTTATTCTTTGTGATGTAAAGTTGCCTGATGGGAATGGGGTTGATTTAATTGAAAAAATTAAAAAGGTTTGTCCGCTTGCTGAAATAATAATGCTTACTGCCCATGGGAATATTCCTGATGGTGTTCAGGCTATAAAAAACGGTGCATTTGATTATATCACTAAGGGGGACGACAATAATAAGATCATTCCATTGATCAGTAGGGCAATGGATAAAGCGTTGATGAGTAATAGATTGATGCAACTTGAAGCTGAAGTGGGTAAAAAATACTCATTTGAAAGTATCTTGGGTAAAAGTAAACAGATTATGGATGCTGTTTCTTTGGCAAAGAAGGTTGCTACAACTGACATTCCTGTATTATTAACGGGTGAAACAGGAACTGGAAAAGAAGTTTTTGCACAAGCAATACATGTGGCCGGAACACGAAACAACAAGTCTTTTGTAGCTGTTAACTGCTCTGCATTCAGTAAAGATCTACTTGCTAATGAAATGTTTGGTCATAAGGCAGGTTCATTTACCGGAGCTACAAAAGATAAAAAAGGATTGTTTGAAGAAGCAAATAATGGAACTATTTTTTTGGATGAGATTGGAGAAATGGAATTTGAACTTCAGGCAAAGTTGCTTCGAATCATTGAGACCGGTGAGTTTTTAAAAATAGGTGATACTAAGCCAACCAAGGTGAATGTTCGTCTTATAGCCGCGACTAACCGTAATTTACAAAAGGAAATTGAAGAAAATCGTTTTCGTGAAGATCTGTTCTATCGTTTATCCGTTTTTCAGATTCAACTACCTCCCTTGCGTGAACGCTCAGAAGATATTGAACTTCTGGCAAGATCGTTTATTGAAACATTTACTGCTAAGCTCGCCAAAAGAATACAGAATATCAGTCCCGATTACATGAATGCATTGAAAAATCATATTTGGCGGGGAAATATCCGAGAACTTAGAAATGTAATTGAAAGAAGTCTTATTGTTTGCAATGATGAATCATTAACGTTGGAGGACCTGCCGATAGAGATATTGAATGATCAATTGGAGGAAATTATAGGTAAAAAGTCATCTGATTTTGAAATGGCAGGCATGGAGCGACGTCATATTGGCCGGGTGCTAAAATATACGAATGGAAATAAGACCGAAACAGCACGTTTGTTGAAGATCGGATTAACTACACTCTATCGTAAGATTGAAGAATATGGTTTATAATGTTTTATGAAATATCTTATTGTCAAATCAAATCATTCATAGTAAAAACTATGTAAATGTGTTCATGCCATAAAATCACAGTTATTCCAATCAATGTGTTTTGTTTTTGAATATATTATGGTATTTTTGTCATTAATTTAGTCGTATTTCAATAATATGGAAGATAGTGGAAAATAATAAAACGGAGCATTTAAGTAAATTTGGTTTTTTAGGCCTAATTGTTACATTGGGAATCGTTTATGGTGATATTGGAACTTCACCATTATATGTAATGAAGGCCATTATTGGTGCTAATGCAAATATAGATACCAACTACATATTGGGTGCCGTTTCCTGTATTATTTGGACATTAACCCTACAAACAACAGTAAAATACGTGATTATCACCTTGCGCGCCGATAATAAAGGTGAAGGTGGAATATTGGCATTATATGCCTTGGTTCGTAAAAATAAGAAAAAGTGGTTATATATTATTGCTATCATAGGTGCCAGCACATTAATTGCCGATGGTATAATCACTCCCTCCATTACAGTCGTTTCTGCCATTGAAGGATTAAAAGGTTTAAATCCTGAAACACCGGTAGTTCCTATAAGTATCCTCATTATATCACTTCTTTTTATTATCCAACAATTTGGGACAAAGGTTATTGGGAAATCTTTCGGACCTATTATGGTAATTTGGTTTAGTATGTTAGGGGTGCTTGGTTTTATGGAAATAGTCAAGTTCTCGCTGATATTAAAAGCATTTAATCCTTATTATGCTATCAATCTGCTGATAAACTATCCCAACTGGTTCTTAATTTTGGGAGCGGTATTTTTGTGTACAACAGGTGCTGAAGCGCTTTATTCGGATTTAGGCCATTGCGGCATTAAGAATATAAGAGTTAGTTGGATGTTTGTTAAAATGACATTGATCCTAAACTATTTAGGACAAGGAGCATGGGTTCTTACTCACTTGAAGCACTTGACTGTATCTACCAATCCGTTTTATGCCCTAATGCCCGAAAGCTTTCTGATTTTTGGTGTGATAATGGCTACCTTTGCTGCAATTATAGCCAGCCAAGCACTTATTAGCGGCTCGTTTACCATTTTTAGTGAAGGAATGAGTCTGAACTTTTGGCCTCGTCAACGAATAAAATATCCAACCGAAGTTAAGGGGCAATTATACATTCCCTTTGTAAACTGGTTTTTGTATCTGTTCTGTATCTTAGTCGTAATGTTCTTCAAAACTTCCAGTAATATGGAAGCAGCCTATGGATTGTCGATTACCATTACGATGTTGATGACCACTTTGTTGCTTAGCTTCTATCTAAAAAAACAGAACGTTAAAACCGTTTTTGTAATACCGTTTATCACTTTGTTCTTAACGATAGAGTTTTCGTTTCTAACGGCCAATATGTTTAAGTTTATGCATGGTGGTTGGGTTACGATTTTAATTGCAGGTGTTATTTTTGCTATAATGCTTGTTTGGTTCAATGCACGAATTATTAAAAATAAACATGTGCAATTCCTTAATATCAAATCTTTCTATAAAATCATTTTAGATATAAGCAAAGATCTAACCATTTCGAAGTATTCTACTAATCTTGTGTATTTAAGTAAGGCAGATATGAAGACTGAGATTGAAGGAAAGATAATTTACTCCATCATAAACAAGCAGCCAAAACGTGCAGATAATTATTGGATTTTGCATATTAATCACGTTGATGATCCTACTACGCTTGAATATACGTTCGAAAAATTAATTCCCGGTACTTTATGTCGCATTGAAATTAAACTTGGTTTTCAGGTTCAACCTTTGATTAATTTATATTTCCGCCAAATTATTGACGAACTGGTTGAACGCAAAGAGTTTGATTTAATTAGTAATTATCCTTCATTGCGGAAAAACAATATACCCGGAGATTTTAGATTTGTTATTATTCACCGTGTTTATAATCAAAACATGGGATTCAAATTTAAAGAACGAATGACAATGAATTTATATAGTGTCATAAAGCATTTGGGAATAACAGATTCTAGGGCTTATGGACTAGATACCAGTAGTGTAATGGTTGAGTCGGTTCCATTGGTAATCAATCGGGAATCTAAGCACAGAATAAAAAGAGCAGATTTATAACATGCTCTTTTATTTTGAGTATTTTCATAATGGTATACCACCCTTTCAAAATGAAAGGTTTTTCATTTTATAGTTATTAATATTCTTTTTTTTATTCTTCTGATAATGTGTTGTGTAGTGTAAGAACGATTATTTTGGTATGATTTTGGCACTGTTTATTCAGTATTTCGAACAAAACGATAGGAGGTTTTGTAGATTTGTTGCCAAAGGTCAAAAATATATTTGATTTAATATTCTTTTGATTAAGAAAAAAGGTAATGGTTTTTTAGTTAATTAATTATTTGTAAAATGACAGAGAATAAAGATTATTTACACAGAGTAAAAAAAACGATCATTGGCAAGCCCCTTGATTTGTCTGACAGTAGGACGTTTAGTCACATTTCATTAATTGTTTTCTTCGCCTGGGTCGGTTTAGGTTCGGATGCATTATCTTCTTCCTGCTATGGACCGGAAGAAATCTATAAGAACCTTTCCATACATACAAATCTTTCCCTTATCGTCGGGTTACTCACAGCCTTCACAATTTTTATCATCAGTACCAGTTATTCTCAGATTATTCGGTTGTTCCCGCATGGAGGTGGGGGCTATTTGGTTGCAAGTAAGTTGATCTCTCCAAAGGTAGGTATGATTTCAGGTTGCGCTTTGTTAATCGATTATGTTTTAACTATATCCATATCTATTTCGAGTGGTGCTGATGCTGTTTTCAGTTTTCTTCCTATCCAATATCACGAATACAAAGTCTTTTTTGCTGTCTTTATATTACTTGTTCTTACAGTATTAAATTTGCGCGGAGTAAAAGAGTCGGTCACTTTTCTTACTCCTATTTTTATAATATTCGTCATTTCACACATTTTCCTTATTGTTTATGCTTTTACGACGCATGTACCGGAAATAAAGGATGTAGCTGTTCAGACGACTACCGAATTACACAGTACCGTTTCTCAACTGGGTATTTTTGGAACCTTGTTTCTAATTATGAAGGCCTACAGTATGGGGGCCGGAACGTATACGGGTATTGAAGCAGTGAGTAACGGTATTCCGAATTTAAGGGAACCCCGGGTGAATACGGCCATTAAAACCATGCGTTTGCTTGCCCTCTCATTATCGTTGGCAGTTGTAGGTCTTGTAATTTCTTATTTCCTGTTTAACGTACACTTTGTACCGGGGAAAACATTAAACGCAGTGTTGATAGGGAATGCAATAGCTCATTGGAATCCGTTTGTAGGTCAATCATTCTTATATATAACACTTATTTCGGAAGCTGCACTGCTTTTTGTGGCAGCTCAAACAGGATTCCTTGATGGACCGAGGGTTATGGCCAATATGGCGCATGATTATTGGTTGCCACGTAAGTTTACATTATTGAGTGATCGCTTGGTTTCTCAGAATGGAATTGTATTAATGGCTTGTGCCGCTTTTTTTGTTATTTGGTTATCAAAAGGATCAGTGGCATTTCTGGTGGTTTTATATAGTATCAACGTGTTTATTACCTTTTCGCTTTCGCAGTTTGGTATGGTAAAACATTGGTTTAACGTACGTAAAACAGAAAAGAAATGGTTTGGTAAATTGTTGATCAATGGTATTGGTTTCTCTCTTACCGTTGTTATTTTGCTGACTGTAACCGTGATTAAATTTGAAGAAGGGGGCTGGATCACATTACTTATAACTACTGCGTTAGTATCCTTGTCTCTGTATATTAAAAGCCATTATAATAAGATCGGTAAAGAAATCGGAAACATTCAGAAAGTGATGAATTCGAAGACTCCTGAACTTGTAACTATATTAAAGAGTAAAATTAAACTCGAAAAAGCAGATAATAAAATAGAAGCGACTGACTCAACAGCAGTCATCCTTGTTAATGGGTATTCTGCTATCGGACTCTATTCGTTATTCTATTTGTTGAATACATTTCATAATACATATAAGAACTTTGTATTTGTCAGTGTCGGAATCGTTGACTCAGGAAGCTTTAACAGCAGTGAGCAGTTGGAAATTCTAAAGTTAGGCATTGAAAATGATTTGCAGAAATATACCAAATTAATCAAAGAGTTGGGCTATCATGCTGAGTATAGATTCAGTGTCGGAACAGATGTCTCGGAAGAGGTGGTCAAGATGGTTCCGGAAATACTTGAAAAATATCCTAATTCAACGTTTGTTGGCGGTCAGTTAATCATTCGTGGTATGTATCGTATATCAAGGGTTTTGCACAACTTTACTATTTTCTCCATTCAACGACGTTTATACAAACATGGTCTTACCACCATCGTAATCCCTATTTCATTGGATAAGGCTATTGATGTTATTAATTTGTCAAATAAAAAAATCGGCTTGGACAATGTTGTTTCAGTCTCTAATTGAAAGCCTCTGAAATAAGAAGTAAATAAATTTAAGTTACAAGAGCCGACAGGATAATTCATTGTATGGATTTATACCTGCCGGCTCTTTTTTTTGTGTGTAGGACATGCCGTAAGCATCCCAAATATACCGTATTTCATATAGCATAAAATAGGCAGACCTTTGCCTAAAAAAAGTTATGTTCAGTTTGAATGAAGGCAATCATTATGTAGTTTGTTTGAATGGCGTAGATTTACGCAAAGGATTAGATGGTTTATGCGGACTGATCCGCTATCTGTCCTTGAGTCCTACCAGCGGAGATGTATATGTGTTTCTAAACAAGAACCGCACGACCATGAAGCTGCTCCATTGGGAACGAGGTGGCTTTGTGATCTATTATAAACGGCTGGAAAGCGGACGTGTGAGTCACAAGATATTCATTAAGGAAGGCCATGGATTTAGCTCGCTTCGTTGGGATGAGTTGGTGCTGTTAATAGAAGGAATCAGCCCAAAAATAAAGCGCAGAGAACGATATAATTTATCCTAAATTACTTGTGTATTTCATTGTATATTAGTATCTTTATGCTGTAAAACAATGGAAGATATGCAGCATATATTACAAGAAAACATTCTGTTGAAAGAGCAACTTTGCTTTAAAGACGACCAGCTTCGTCTCAAAGAAGAGGAGTTAAAGCGCAAGAACGAACGGATACTTTATCTGGAGCGTCAGTTATTTGGCAGACGTTCGGAGAAGAGACTTCCCGATTATTCACAGGCTCAATTGACCCTTTTTGATGCAGAACAGGGTACCCCTGCTATAGAGCAGGAAGCTTCAGTGCTGACTACCCTGGTAGAAGATATAAAGCAAAAGGCAGAACAGCGCCGTAATACAAAGAAGTTACGCTCAGTATCTGAGAAGCGCTCATATAAACTGCCCGCCCATATCGAACGCCGGGAGAAGGTCATTCAACCTGAGAA